>Ga0115568_10000340_pt1 | contig 34414 bp, 20 predicted proteins | sample COGITO_mtgs_1204_FD_87296 | JGI IMG/M metagenome (GOLD analysis project Ga0115568, IMG submission 87296) | Pelagic marine microbial communities from North Sea - COGITO_mtgs_120426 | ecosystem: Environmental > Aquatic > Marine > Epipelagic | place: Germany:Helgoland, sampling site Kabeltonne...
CCAGAAAATCAAATAGTACGGCAATGAAAATACAATAAGAAGACCAAACAAAATCAGCGTTAGCCGCATAGATTAAGCTAAAGCATCCGGCAACCAGATTAAGACAGGTGATGAAGTTCGGTATTTGTTTGATTATTGACATTCGACCACAAATTAGGGATAAAACAGGCAATTTATTGCAAAATTCCTTGTTTTAAGTTGCACTATTGACAGACAATCGTAAAACTATTGTATTTTTAATTACGGAATGAAAAATTTAACCACATTAACTTTAGCATTACTACTTACTTCCTACAGTTTTTTTGCTCAAAATGAGAACGGTGCGGATTTGGCGCCAAAGTATTCCAATGAATTTCTACAAATTGGTGTTGGTGCGCGAAGTTTGGGGATGTCTAACAGTGTTGTTGCTACTACTACAGATATTACCGCAGGATATTGGAATCCAGCAGGATTATTGTCATTAAACGACGATATACACGTTGGTTTGATGCATGCAGAGTATTTTGCTGGATTGGCTAAATATGATTACGGTGCTTTTGCCAAAAAAATAGACTCAACCAGTGCTTTTGGAATCTCTATGATCAGGTTTGGAGTAGATGATATTCCCAATACAACTGAGCTAATTGATGCTCAGGGCAATATAGATTATGATAAGATAAGTACATTTTCAGCAGCAGATTATGGATTCATTGTTTCTTATGCTCGCAGAATTAAAAACATTGATTTTGGAGCAAATGTTAAGATCGTGCATAGAAAAGTAGGCACTTTCGGACGATCATGGGGTTTTGGAATTGATTTGGGCGCCAGGTATGTGAAAAATGAGTGGATACTGGGAGCAACGTTTCGAGATGTAACCACGACTTTTAATGCCTGGTCATATTCATTAAGTGATCAAATGATTGAAACGTTCACCTTAACGGGTAACGCAATCCCTCAAAACTCGATAGAGCTAACATTACCTAGGTTACTTCTAGGTGTTGCACGTAAAATAATTGTAAAAGAGAAATTTTCTATTTTACCAGAATTAGACTTTGACATTACGTTCGACGGTAAACGAAATACTCTAATAAGAACAGGCTTTGCAAGTATTGATCCTCATGCAGGAATAGAGTTGGGGTACAATAATTTGGTATTCTTAAGGGGAGGGATAGGTTATCTTCAATACGAAATGGATGTAGGAGGACAAGAAGTGCTTACTGTTCAGCCCAATATAGGGATCGGTGTGAAAATTAAAAGAATAGCGTTGGATTATGCCTTGACAGATTTAGGAGATGCTTCGGTAGCTCTTTATTCAAACATTTTCTCACTAAAATTTGCCCTGGTAAAACCTGATCCGAGCTAACCATGATGAAACCTTTAATTGCCGTGCTGTTATTTTTTTCGCCACTTTTATATTGTGCGCAATACGGTAATGAATGGATTGATTACAGTCAGAAGTATTATGAAATACCCATAATAGAGTCGGGTATTTACCGCATTGATTACACGACACTTTCAAATGTGCTTGCCGAAACGGGTGATAATTTATCTACTATCGACCCTAGAAATCTGCAGCTTTTTGGAAGAGATCAGGAATTATATATTCATGTTGAAGGGGAGTCGGATGGCTCGTTTAACACTACAGATTACATCTTGTTCTACGCAAAAAAGAATGATACCTGGTTAGACAGTTCTTTATTTGATGACCCTTCTCTGATTATGAATCGGAACAAGTCGTTTACAAGTGACACGATTAGATATTTTTTATCCTGGAATAATTCAACAACAAATCGAAGAATCAAAGGAGAAACAGATGTTGATTTTTCAAGCTATACAGCTGCTGATTATTGCTGGCGAACGAACGAAGTTTCCTACAGTCAAGAATACTTTGTAGGAGAACAATATGAGGGTTTGTCCAGGTCAAGGTACGAATCGGCTGAGGGTTGGTCTTCATTCCGATTTGGAATGGGAGGATCTCATAGTGCTTCATTGAGCACCGCAAATGCTTTTTATAGTTCATCCGCACCTGCAGCTTATGTAGAAGCAGTTTCTGGTGGTGCAAGCAATTCAAGCAGTTTGGTTGGGTTTAATCACAAGTTGGTTGTTACGTACACTGATGGTTCGGGCACAGCGATTACCGCGAAAGACACGGTTTATAGTGGCTATAAAGTTATCCGTTCGCTTTTTAGTATTCCAAATGGTTCTTTACCTGCATCCACTACATCGATTAAACACAAGTCAGAAGATTTAGGTCAAATATCGGATTATCAAACGGTTGGTGAGGTTCGTTTAACCTATCCTCATACATTTAATTTCGAAAATGCCAGCTGGTTTGAAATGGATATTGAACCTTCTTTTACAGCTTCAAAATCACTGATGTCAATAACAAATTTTAATGGGAGTAATCCAATTCTATGGCTTTTCAGTGGAGATACGATCAAGCAACTGGCATTGGTGATTGGGGGAGGAACTACCAACGTTTTAGCTCCTAATAATGCAACGGCATCATTGCAACATGCAATCATGTTTGATGATTCTCAAATTAAAGAAGTAACAGATTACAGTAATTCGTCTTCAACGGTTAAAATTACTCCGGTCATGCGCAACGGGAGATTTCGTGACATTGCTTCTGCAAACTTGGGAGATGCCTACCTCATCATAACGCATCGGAGTCTATACCCCGAGGCAATTGCTTATGGTAGTTATCGTTCAACCAATGATGGTGGAGGTCACGATACCTTGGTTATTGACGTAGACGAATTGTATAGACAATTTGGTGGAGGTGTAGTGAAAAGTGGCCTTGGAATTAGGCGGTTTTGTTATTATGCCATTGACAATTGGCCGACGAAACCCGCAAATTTATTTCTTCTTGGAAAGTCCGTCATGGAAGCCTCTGAAGGAAATGCGTCTGTTGCTGCCAGCGTTACTTATGGGATTGTGCAGGGAACGGGCAGTGAGTATTCCAAATGTCTAGTTCCATCTATTGGTTACCCTAGTTCAGATGATTATTTTTCAAAATCGAATACAGATGCGACATTGGAACCTGCAATACCGACAGGAAGACTTTCGGCCAAATTGCCACAAGATGTTGCGGATTATTTAAATAAGGTTCAAGCATTCGAACAAATGCAAGATTCATCCTCTTTTTATGGTATTGAGGAAAAAGAATGGCAGAAAAAAGCGATGCATTTTGGTGGAGGTTCTACAGAGTCTGAGCAATTATTACTTAAAAATTACTTAGGGAATTACGAATACGTTTTTGAAAATGTTGGCAAATTTGGAGGTGATGTTGATACCTACTTAAAGGTGTCCTCGGACCCAATTACGCCAGTTATTTTTGATGAAGTAAATCAGAATCTTCAAGACGGGGTTTCTTTGATTACGTTTTTTGGCCACGCTAGTACAGAAGGGTTTGATCAAAATATTGATAATCCGGACAATTGGGGTAACTATGGCAAATTCCCAATAGTCATAGGGTTGGGTTGTTTCGCCGGAGACGTCCATCAACCCTCGACCACTAGTGCGAGTGAAAAATTTGTTATTCTCCCAGATCAAGGAGCAATTGCATTTTTGTCTACGGTGAAAATTGGTTTCACCAATGGATTAAACAGTTTTACAAGTGAATTTTACAATGGGTTTTGCGATACGCTATACGGAGAGTCAATTGGTAAAGTAGCTCAGTATGCAAAATCATCTTTGAGCAGTACTTCTCACGTCTCAGAGTCTGGAAGTGTTGGTAATTTCTCAATTCAAGGAGACCCAGCTATTTCAATAAATGCTCATAAAGCGCCGGAATTGGTTCTCGACCAGTCCAGGATATTCATTAGTCCGTCCGAAATTACGGTTGCAACCGATTCATTCGATTTAAATATTGTCGTAACCAATTTGGGCCAAGCGATAAGAGATACTATCGGAATAGAGGTAGTAAGAACTTTTCCAAATGGGCTAGATTCAATTTACTTTTATGATTTACCTCAGGGAGCATATAGAGATACCGTAGTGCTGTCAATACCTTTGCAACCTACGATTGCTGAAGGAATTAACCTGTTTAACATTGAGGTTGACCTACCATCAGAATATGCGGAGCAACACGATGACTTTTTCAATAATAAAATAGTTTATTCTACTTATATTCAACTGGATGGGATTGAGCCTGTATATCCGTACGACTACGCAATTGTACCGAATAAAAAAATGACTTTAAAAGCCTCAACAGTGGATCCGTTTGCCCCAAACAGGGCATACAGGTTTGAACTTGATACCAATGATGCTTTCACTTCACCATTTTTAAAAAATCAATTAATTTCTTCGGAAGGTGGTATTGTAGAACTTGATCCAGATTTATGGAGGAATAGTGCTACAGGTGTTTCAGACACCTTAAGTTTTACGGATAGTACGGTTTACTTTTGGCGCGCAAGTGCAGACTCTACAGTGCCAATCTGGAAGGAAAGATCGTTTCAGTACATAAACGGAAAAATTGGCTGGGGACAAGCACATTTTCATCAATTTAAAAATGGAGAATTTTTAAATATTCAGTACAATAAACCTGCAAGAGCGTTTGAACTGGGACAATCTTCGTTAATACTTACGTGTAATACAATTAGTAATATGACTAATTCTGAGCGTAAATATTGTAATTATTTTATTGGAACCGATAGAATAGATTACCACACATATAGCAACAGTTCTTATCCTAATATTCATGTGTGTGTTATGGATCCAATTACTTTGGAAGCTTGGGGAACGCCTAAAGTTCTGTCAACGGGAGATACTTTAAATTGGGAAAGAGATTATGGACAAAGAAATGTGAATTTCACGTCTAGAGACCGACCGGATTATTTCTTTGAGTTTAGACAATCAGACGTTTCACAAATGTCCTCCATTGAAAGTATGATTGACACTGTGCCAAACGGACATTACATATTAATTTACACCATATGGAAAGCAGAATACTCCAATTGGGATGCCCATGCTCCTGGTTTATATGGTAAACTAGTAAGCCTAGGGTTTAATAGCTTTTCGACATCACGGGTAAACGAATCTTTTATATTGTTTTGTAGAAAAGGAGATCCAACTTCTGCTTCTGAAGTGTTTTCACAGCCAGACTCTTTAGGTATCCATGAACCGATTCAGCTTCAAGATTCACTTGACTTTGCTCAATCAGGCCTTATGCGATCTACATTAGTAGGTCCTGCGTTAAAGTGGAATACGCTTTATTGGGCACAAATGCCTTATGAACTTCCGAATACAGATAGTACGAGAATCAAATTATATGGGGTTAAGCATTCGGGAGTGACTGATTTGATTCTCGACACCATTTTTTCACAGGTTGATTCTGTTGTTAATTTAGATGCAATTCTAGATGCTTCGGAATATCCATTTGCGAAAATTGAAGGGTTTTATTTTGATGGTGTTAGTCAAACGCCAGCTCAAACGAATAGGTGGCAAGTGTTGTATGATCCTGCGCCAGAACTTGCAATTAATCAGAAGAAAGGGTTTTATTTTTCAATTAATGATAGCATTGCACATGGAGATTCTGCTGAATTTGCAATCGCAATTGAAAACGTGAGTGAGTTTGATTTTGATAGTTTATTAGTACACTATTCGGTTCAGGACTACAACAATCAAAGACAATACATTCCGTATGCACGTCAGGACTCCTTGAGAGCAGGAGGGGTTATTTTGGATACGATAACGATTTCCACTCAGAATTTACCCAATGACAATCGGTTGTGGGTAGAGGCAAACCCCTATATTGATGACCTCAATCAGGATCAGCGCGAGCAGTTTTATTTTAATAATGTTGCTTTCATTGATTTTCATGCAGAAACGGATAAGATCAATCCCATTTTAGACGTGACATTTGATGGATTACATATTTTAAATAGAGACATTGTAAGTGCTAAACCATTTGTTACGATAACTGTGGATGATGAGAACAGGTTCTTTCTCTTTGACAGTCAAGAGGATACTTCGAACCTGCAACTTTTTCTCAGGGAGCCAGGCGGTACAACGTTTAAATCAATCCGTTTTAGAGATGGGAATGGTGAAGAATTACTTCGTTTTATTCCAGCAACGGGAGATGAGAACAAGTGCACAATTGAATATGAGCCAGAATTCCCAGTTGATGGAATCTATAAATTATTGGTTCAAGCTAAGGATAAATCTCAAAATTCTTCTGGAGATATAGAATATGAAATAGAATTTGAGGTAGTCAATGCTTCGACGATAACGAACGTAATGAATTATCCAAATCCATTTACTACAAGGACACAATTTGTCTTTACGCTTACAGGTAGTGTCATCCCAGATTATTTTAAAATTCAAATCCTTACTGCATCCGGTAGAATTGTAAGGGAAATTACCCGGGCAGAGTTAGGTGACTTGCGAATAGGTAGAAACATTACGGATTACTATTGGGACGGAAGAGACCAGTTTGGTGATCGATTAGCCGCTGGAGTATATTTTTATACCGTTACGACTAAAATCAATGGGGAAAATATAGATCGCAGAGAATCAGGGGCAGATGAATACATCAATAAAGAGTTTGGTAAAATGTACTTGTTAAGCTACTAATTGAAACATGTTAAAACTCAGATTCTTCTTATTGGGATGTTGGATTATCCTACCAATTTTATCTATTTCGCAACCACTAAGTCCACAAGCGAAATTTAGCATTTTAACATGTGACCCAGGTGCAGAAGTGTACGCACTTCATGGCCACAGTGCTTTGCGCGTGCAGGACCAGAGAACCAACTTGGACATGGTCTGCAATTGGGGTGTATTTGATCCCGGAGATAGTCAATTGGAGTTTGCCATTTCTTTTGCAAAAGGTAAAATGGATTACCTATTAGAAATCCAATCGTTTTCTGATTTTATTTATTTGTATCAAGTTGAAGAAAGGGCTGTTCGAGAATTAGAACTGGCCTTATCCATTCCTCAGAAAAAATTACTTTGGGAATCGATACAAGAGAATAATTTGCCAAAAAACCGGGCGTACAGGTATGACTTTTTTTTTAACAATTGTGCGACTATAATCAGAGATAGAATAGCAAACGTTATTGCTGACAGTGTTAAGTGGTATCAGCATTCTCAGGCTGGGAGCGTAAGTTTTAGATCATTAATTGATGAAAATCTTTATGTCCAACCTTGGTCAGATTTTGGAATTGATTTTAGCTTAGGTGCAAAAACAGATCATTTGGTCTCTAATTCTGAGTTGATGTTTTTACCATTGAAAATGGAAGAAATCATGTCTAAATCCGTAATTGGCAATCGATCTTTAGTAACATCCGATAGGGTGATATTAGACTTTCCTTTTAAAAGAGAAAATCCGAGTTTAACACAAACGGTTTCATTTTTGTTTTGGATAATATTGTTTATTGGTGCGGGGATTCTGTTTTTAAAATGGGATTTGGTCGCAAAACTTTTTGATGGGATATTTTTTACAATCTTAGGTTTAGGTGGAATTGTGATTTTATTTCTTTGGTTTGGAACTGAACATACAACAACCGATGAAAATTACAATGTTCTTTGGGCCAACCCCATCCATTTTATTATACCCGTGTTCTTGGCTTTCAAGAAATGGAGAAATCGTTTTGGGAAACTATTTCTTGCCTTATCTATATTTTATTTTCTATTTGTATTGTTCTGGTATTTTTTACCTCAAGAATTAAATTCGGCAGCCAGACCTATAATTTTAACAATAGGGTTGAGGTACTATTATTGGTTTAGACGAACAAAGTCGCATGCTGTCAGTACGTAATTATTGGTGTTTTCTTACATTCGTAATCTAATTGATTTGATATGTCATACGATGTTGCCATAATAGGGTCGGGGCCTGGAGGATATGTTGCCGCTATAAGGTGCGCACAACTAGGTCTTAAGACTGCTATAATAGAAAAGTACAATACTTTAGGTGGAACCTGCTTGAACGTGGGGTGTATACCGTCTAAGGCTTTATTAGATTCTTCTGAGCATTACCATAATGCGATCCATAATTTCGAAGAACACGGAATTGATACTTCTGGAGTTGCCGTTAATTTTGAACAAATGATTTCAAGAAAAAACAAGGTTGTTAGTCAAACTTGTGATGGTGTTAAATTCTTAATGGATAAGAATAAGATTGACGTGTTTACTGGAGTTGGTTCTTTTCTAGATAAAAATACAATCGAAATCAAGGGAGCTAAGAAACAGAAAATAACTACGAAGAACACGATAATAGCGACAGGTTCCAAGCCTAATTACTTTCCAGGGATGAAGCCGGATAAAAAGCGAATCATTACTTCTACAGAAGCCCTGAGCTTAAAGGAGATACCCAAGCATCTTATTGTGATTGGTGGTGGAGTAATTGGATTGGAACTAGGCTCAGTATATGCCAGATTGGGTGCTGAAGTTACCGTTGTTGAATTTGCGGATTCTATTATTGCTTCTATGGATAGGTCGTGTGGTAAAGAGTTGACAAAAATCCTTAAAAAAGAAGGGTTTAAATTTCAGCTGAAGCATGCCGTTGAAAAAGTAACAACGGACGGCAAAACAGTGAAGGTTTTCGCAAAGAACAAAAAACAAGAATCGGTTTCATTTGAAGGAGATTACTGCTTAGTGGCAGTTGGCCGAAAGCCGTATACAGATGGGTTAGGTTTAGAAAAAGCTGGAATCAAGATGGATGATCGCGGGAGAATTGAAGTCAATGAAAATTTGCAGACTAACGTTGCTGGTGTTTATGCAATTGGAGATGTGGTTAAGGGTGCGATGCTTGCACACAAGGCAGAAGAAGAAGGCGTATTTGTTGCAGAGCTATTAGCAGGCCAGAAACCACACATCAATCATCATTTAATCCCAGGTGTTGTGTACACCTGGCCGGAAGTAGCAGCTGTTGGATTTACAGAAGAGGAATTGAAAGATAAAGGGATAGAATACAAAGCTGGACAGTTCTCAATGAGAGCTCTTGGAAGGTCCAGGGCAAGTATGGATACATCAGGTTTTGTGAAAGTCTTAGCCGACAAGAATACGGACGAAGTATTGGGCGTACATATGGTTTGTGCTCGAGCTGCGGATTTAATTATGGAGGCGGTAACCGCCATGGAGTATCGGGCATCAGCTGAAGACATAGCAAGAATTTGTCACCCACACCCAACGTATAGTGAGGCGTTTAAAGAAGCGGCATTAGATGCAACAGAAAACAGACCTTTGCACTCTTGATGCAAAACTTTTTTAATAGACAGTTGTTTCGTACTTAAGCTATGACAAAAAGAACAGGCATATTATTACTCAATCTGGGCACCCCGGATTCGCCAGCTGTTAAGGACGTTAGAAAGTACTTGAAAGAGTTTCTAAACGATCCGAGAGTAATCGATCTTCCATGGTTAAAAAGAAAAATATTAGTTAACCTGATAATTGTTCCACTCAGAGCGCCAAAGTCAGCTAAAGAGTACGCAAAGCTTTTTAAACACGGCAATGGAAATTCTCCATTATTATCCAATGGCTTAGGCTTGCAAAAAGAAGTTCAAAATTTATTGTCTGACAACCAGAAAGTGCATTTTGCTATGCGTTATCAAAATCCATCCATGTCCAAAGTTTTGGGTGAAATGAGGATGGAGAACTATGATCGCATTATTGTAATCCCTTTGTATCCGCATTATGCAAGTGCATCTTCAGGATCAACGATTGAGGAAGTTTTTAGAATCGTAGGAAAATGGTGGGCAATACCTGAAATTGTCTTTGGAGGCCAATTTTATCATGAAAGTGGTTTTCTAGATTGTGTGGCTAATAATGTCAGCAAGTTTGATGTACATAGCTATGATCATGTGCTGTTTTCTTATCATGGCCTTCCCATAAGGCAGTTAGATAAGGTGTATTTAAAAGGGCGTGAGTGTGCAGATCACAATTGCGAGGAGGGCGTGCAAGGTGATAATACACTTTGCTATAAGGCTACGTGTTACCAAACTACCATACATATTGTAGAAAAGTTGGGATTAAAGGAAGGTGCTTATTCTACCGCTTTTCAATCAAGACTGGGTCGCGATCCTTGGATACAACCTTTTGCTGATGTGGTTATCGAAGACTTGGCAAAATCAGGTGCTAAAAAAATATTGGTGCTTTCTCCTGCGTTTGTTTCTGATTGTTTGGAAACAACCATTGAAATAGGGGAAGAGTATAAAAATATTTTTTTGGAGCATGGAGGCGAAGAGTTAGATTTGGTGCCTAGCTTAAATATCAATGCAGATTGGGTCAATTATTTGGCTGAAAAAATTAAATCGTATTAGGTCCAAATAATTATTTTCGATTGTCCTTGTCTTTTACTTTTTTATTTGTTCCGGAATGAACGCTATGTGATTTCAATTCAGGGGTATTTGATTGTCTCAACTTAGAATTATTACTAGTTGATTTCAGTCCCTGAACAGGTGCTTGTATTTTAAGCTGAGGTTGACCAACAGAAGAATGCTTACTCTTGCTTTTAGCGCTTGAAAATGCTGGTTTGGATGTTTCTGATTTAGGTTGCGCTTGACCATTAATATTTCCAATTATCATTAACAATAACCCTATTGTAAGTGTTAAATTTTTCATTTATTGAAGTACCGTTAAATTTAAATGGTGAGCGTCTGGATTGCTTGTAACAAAAATAGCAGCATTGTAAGTTCCAGTGATACCACCTACCTGTCCTTGAATGGTATAGGTGTATGTATTGCCAATAGTTAGACCAGTCACTTTTTTTGTAAATGCACAACTCCAGGAGGTTATTGTTCCTGAAACGTCATCGTAGCTTTGCATTTTTGTGTTAGTTCCTCCTAAAGAAGCAGAGCCGTCATGTACACGAAACTGGACAAATGCCATGGAATTTGTATAGGCAAAGCCTGAGCCTGTAAACATTAGAAGAGCATCGGTTTGTGTCGCGGTAAAGGTAAGGCTCATACCTGCTACATTTGACCATGTGGCACTTGAAATTTGAATATCCGACCCAAGTGAAACGGAATTAAAATTACGAGGAGATTGATAGCTAGGCCCCGTGGAAGTTTGCATAAGTACTTGGCCTTCAGAGCCTGGAGCAATATTTGCTAGAGTCCCATTAGCGTCCGTAGCAACAATTCGTGTTCCTGTTCCTGCTAAATCATTTACTCGTGCATTTCCGTCAATATGCAGCTTTTCCGCTGGAGATGAAGTTCCAATTCCTACATTACCTGCACTGTTGATTCTTACCGCTTCTGTTGGAACTCCAGCGGCATCGGCATTTTCTACGGTGTAAAAAGCAAGCCCTACGTTATCCCACCAACTTGCAGAACCAGAACCTTGATTATCTGATATTCCGGCAATACCTGCCCATTTATCTAATTCCAGAGCAGTATAATTACTTCCTTTAAATTGCAGACCAACTCCGTGTCCAACTCCGCCAGAGTTATCGGGATTTCTTAAAATACCAACCCAGCTAATGGCACTAGCCGTAGCATCCCCTTTGACTTCAAAATAAGATTGTGGATTAGATGTTCGTATGCCCGTCCAACCATCTGTTTGGATAGTAACCATATCATTGGTGCCTATGTTACCGGCATTGGAGAACTTGAATTTATTCGCATCGCTGTCGTCAAAACCAATAGACCAAACATCGGTAGTACCGTCTTGAAAGTTGAAAAAAGCATCTGCTGCCCCAGAAGCATTTTGTACGCGTATTCCATCATCACCCGATGCTATTTTTACATGAAGCATCATGTTTGGGGTTGAACCATCTGTATTAATACCAACATTTTGGGCCATTGTCAATAGCGCACAAAAACTACAGCATACGATTAATATTGCTTTCATAAAGCGGGGTTTTTTTAATAACAAACTAAAAAGAGAAATTTCAATGATTTTCATAGAGTACAATTTTTTTGAAATTTCTTTCTGTTTCATTTTGAATTATGATATAATAAATTCCAAAATCAATATGATGAATTGGAATAGTATGTTTATTGATTCCTTTCTGCGACTGAAACACGGTGGGTTCGACAAGCAATCTTCCTCGTGCATCAATGATTTGGACTTGGTATTTTGATGCGTTTAGCGCGTCATACGAAATGTCAATTACATTGTTGTTTGAAGTGTTTATAGTAAGGGAGCTTAAGTTGCCGTCGCAAGGATCAGCCGCAGCGATATTTGAGTATGATTCAGAACCATCAAAATCAACTTGAAGGAGTCGGTAATAGGTTATGTTCTCATACTCAGATAAATCAACATATTCATAATCATTCTGAAAACTCGAGTTTCCAGCTCCCATAATCACCGCAATATTTTCGAACTCTATTCCATCAGGACTCATTTGAATAATAAATTGGTCGTTATTTATTTCTGATTTGGTGCTCCATTTAATCACTTTCTGCTTATTGATGCAATCGACAGTAAAATCGATTAAATCTATAGGAAGCAGTAAAGAATTCAAGGACAAGGTCCAAGAAGCAAAAAAATCCCCATCCGAAACGCTTGCGCCACTTACTGTTCGTGCACCTGTCCAAGAACCATAATATACCGCTGTTCCGGAAGTGTTTCCACGCCATGTATTGGTAGCCGCATCAAAACTTTGACCAACAAGTGTTGATTCATTACCTGCGTTGATTAGATTAGACCCAGCTATTTCGTTGTTGTCATTATACGTAAAACCCAGCAATGCACTTGGTTTAGTGGTGTAATTATCGGCATCTACAATCCAAAACCGGTCTACTACATTTAAACCATTAGATGATCCTGAGGCAGCTGTGTTTAAATGAGTTACGTCTGTGGGCCACGTTCCTGATAAATTGCCATCTGCTGTTTCCCATGTGGACAATCGAAGTCTTCCATTTCCACCTATTGCAGAGCCAGTCGTTTCAATGGAAAGCGGTATTTTTTGATCGCTTGAACCGTTGTTGGATGTGAATGGAATGGTATAGGAATCTACATTTGTGCCAATATTCCATTGCACTTTATTGAATTCCCCTTCAGAAATAATGTTACCCCCTGTGCCAGAAGTTGTGATTCCAAGTCCATCAGACTCATCGATAACCAAATAAACTGGCGTGGCAGAAACACCTCCATCTATAACCACGAACGCGTCGTTATTTATGACTAAAGCATACTGAGAATTGCAACTTAATGCACCAACAGTAAAGACCAACACACAAGCCAATTTCCGCATGGAGTTTGAGTATTCAGAATTATTACTTGATGTAAGATTTGGCGTTATTGAATTCTCGAAAAATTTATTCTTGAATATCAAGAAACAAAGCTATTAAATAGCCGCTAGATTACATCATCAAATGAGGAAAATTAACAAGTCAACAGAAAGTAATAAAATATTTAACGGAATAAAATGGCAATTGGTTCCTTTAAAGTAGCATTTTTATGGGATTACTTAATCCCTAACTCAGATTTGACATAGTCCATAATATTGTCTGTTTTATTCTTAGAATAGATAATTGTTCCATAAGAGCTGTCAAAAATATAATCGTACTGGTAATTTTCCGAAACCTTATCTACGGCTGCTTGCATTTTAATTCGAATTGGTGCATAAAGGTCTTCTTTGACTTTTAAAAGGTCTTTTTCAAAGGATCCGGGCATTTCTTCTAAACTTTTATTCAATGAAATGATTTCCTGCATTCTCTGTTCTTTAATCGCTCCTGTTAAAGCGGAACTATCTTTAATATATGTTTGCAGTTTGGTATTAAAGTCATCCTGTTTCCCTTTAAAGAACGACTCTAATTCAAATTTTTTCATGACGATTACGGTATCCGCAGATTTTTTTTCGGGTATTAATTCCCAAAGTGCATTGGTATGCAAATGACCAATTTTTGATTTAGTAGCCCCTTTAGCAAAAGCAAATATTCCTAAAAGGATTATTCCAATAATCGGAAGGATATAAGACGATTTGATTGTCATATTGTATATTTTAATTTTCAAATGTGATGATAATGAACGGATACAGTATCTTTCTGCAGCTAATTTAAGCATTACTGATAGGTACGCAATAATACCAAACAAGATTTGGAATCAAAAAAACAGCATATAATCAACGAACTAAAGTTGAATTGGTTATGTCAAGAGTGGGAAACGGTGTTGCTATTAAATAGTAACGGTCAAGGGACGGATTATTTAGCGCTTGCCAATTCTACATCAAAATCATGCAAGACCAGTGATTTAAATCAATTGCAGAATTGGCTGAATGAGCATAAGGATACCTGGACACTGGGTTATTTCGGTTACGATTTGAAAAATGAGTTAGAAAAGCTTAGCAGTTGTAATGATGATGTTTTAAATATGCCAGATTCGTATTTTTTTGTTCCCGAGGTATTGCTCAGGTTGACAAATAAAGTTGAAGTTTTGATAGGTGATTTTACGGGGTTTAAAAATGCTGAATTTGAAGAGCCAATTAAGAGTAGCAGTAAGTTCCAATGGAAAGAGTCAAAGCAAGCATATGTCAAACAAATTTTAAAAATTAAGGATCATATACAGCATGGAGATATTTATGAATTGAATTATTGCCATGAATTCTATCTGAAGGACGCAAAGATAAATCCAAGCCAGCTTTATATGGAGTTAAATCAATTGACGCGCGCACCATTTAGTACTTTTCTGAAAATGGGTGATCAATTCGTATCCTGCGCAAGTCCAGAAAGGTTCATTCGTAAAAAAGGCAATCGTGTCATTTCTCAACCAATTAAAGGAACCATAAAAAGAGGTGCAAATTCGAAAGAGGACGCGTTTCTAGTAAAAAAGTTAAAGAATGATCCAAAGGAGAGAAGTGAGAATATTATGATTGTGGATTTGGTAAGGAACGACCTTTCTAAGATAGCCATGAACAATACCGTTAACGTAGATGAATTGTGTGAGGTATATTCGTTTAGAACGGTACATCAGATGATTTCTACCGTTTCTGCAGAAGCGAATCCAAGCTATTCCAACACTGATATTTTGTTGGCTTGTTTCCCAATGGGATCGATGACAGGTGCCCCAAAAGTTCGGGCAATGAAGCTGATAGAAAAGTATGAAAAAACGAAGAGAGGCGTTTATTCAGGTTCAATTGGTTATTTTAGTCCAGATGGAGATTTTGATTTTAATGTAGTTATTAGAGCGTTGATATATAATGCGAATAAAGCTTATTTATCTGGTATAGTTGGTGGGGCAATAACCAGTAAGTCCAATCCAAACAACGAATACGACGAAACAAAATTAAAAGCACAAGCGTTAATTGAAGCGATAGAGAAATGCATAAAGTAGTTGAAACAGTGCAAGAGAGTTTGTCTGATATTGCTTCAGACTATGATTCGAAATCCTTCGTGCTTGCAGTAAGTGCGGGTATTGATTCCATGGCTCTATTAAATGCCTGTGTTACCTTACGGTTAAATTTTGAAGTTGCTCATTGCAATTATCATTTAAGAGGATATGAGTCCGATGATGACCAACGGTTTCTCGAAAAATATTGCGAGGATTTGGCAATACCGATTCGGGTAAAAGAATTTAATGTTGAGCTGGAAAAGCAAAAAGGTGAATCTGTTCAGATGACTGCACGGAGGCTCCGTTTTGATTGGTTTAATCAGCTCATTGAACAAAATGGCTACGATTTTTTATTGCTTGCACATCACCTGGATGATCAAATAGAAAGTTTCTTTATTAATTTTTTTAGAGGAACCGGTATCAAGGGACTGGTTGGCATTAGAAAATTGAATGGTAATCGACTTCGTCCAATGCTTGAATTGACGAAAAACGACATTGAGCAGTATGCCAATTATTTGGAGATGGAATACCGGGAAGATTCATCTAATTCAGACTATAAATATGTTAGGAATAAAATCAGGCACCATTTAATTCCCTTACTTAAAGAATTAAGGCCAGAGATACACGATGTTTTTCTTAAAAATAATAAGAAAATAGCGCTTGCTAAGCAGGCGTTGGATTGGAGTTTTAACAATCAATTTTCATCGATAAATGAGAAATCAATAGATAAAAATTGGTTTTTTCAATTGCCTGGGTATTATCAATATGCCTTTTTAGAGAAATTCGGTTTCAATTCGACACAGCTTCATAATCTTAAAACGGCTGGAGTAGGTACTGTTTTTGAGTCTGACAGTCATCAGTTGTTTGTGAATAGAGATAATCTCGAAATGCATACGATAGAGAAAAAAGAAGAAGTTCAGTACAATCTCACAAGTATTCAAAATTTGGAAACGAATGAGATTAACTTACTGGTAGAAGAGCGGGTTGGTAGTATCATTGAAAATTCGTCGAAGAATAAAATCAGTGTATCCAAATCAGAAATGGTTTTTCCATTAGTCTTGCGCAAATGGGCTGCTGGAGATTCTTTTGTCCCTCTTGGAATGAAAGGATCTAAAAAGCTAAGTGATTTTTTTATTGATGAGAAACTCGATCAAACAGAGAAAAGGGCTCAATGGCTTTTGGTAAACGGGGATGGCAGAATTATTTGGGTTCTTGGAAGAAGACTCAGTAATGAGTTTAAAGTTACTCATGAGACAAAATTATCGGTAATCTTTGAAACAAAATAAAAATACTCGACGTATACTTATTTTAGCATTAGGAAGTCACAATTTAACATTCACGAGTTATGAAAACGGAATCTCAGATTATCGAGAAGGAAGACATTTCTTCTCTGAACTTTCCTTCCTACTCACTTAATAAAACGCCTGAAGAAAAAAGAGAGCTTAAAAGAAAGCTAAGAAATGCTCAGATATTGGGAAATATCCATCACAATAAGATTCGGATAATTTTTCAAGACGAAACAGATACCAGAGAGGTTAGAACTACCGTTTGGGCTGCAGGAGAAAAACACATTGTATTAAAAGGCGGTGTGATTATCCCCATTAGAAGAGTTGTAGACATACGATTGTAGCAGCTTTTGTCAAGTAGTTACTGCAAAATGTTAATTATTAGGTATACCGTCATCGATAACAATCTTCGCGTTCTTTCGGGCTCTGTATTCAGTTAGGTTTGAGTTTAGCCATTCTTGAAACAATTCAACTTCACCATGGGTTTCATAGCTTGCTTTGATTCCACACATTTGGTCTGCTTTATCCAACATTACATAAAGTGGTTGACTTTGTTCGCCGTAAACCGTTCTTTCTAAATAGCTCCACTTATTTCCGATGCTTCTAACCCGATAACCATCAGGCTTGGTTACTTGTTGTTCTTTCGGTAATAAAGTCTTGTCATCAGCATGCAGGGACGCAACTACAACAGAATCTTGCATATAGCTGAGAATATCTTTGTGGTACCAAACGTTTTGCTCCATTTTTCGACAATTTTCGCATCCAAACCCAGTAAAATCTAACATGAGTGGCTTATCAACTTCATCAGCATATGCTCTCGCAAACGCTAAATCTTCAAACATTAAAATGCCCTTAGCGTCTCGATGGCCACCTTCTGGTATATCCCCATGCTCCGGAGGTTCACCTCCTATACCATATGGTGATTCCGAATAGCTAGGAGGAGGTGGGAATCCAGCTAAAATGTTTAAAGGAGCTCCCCAAAGTCCAGGAATCATATAAACGGCGAATACCAGAGCAATTACTGCAAATCCAAATCTTGGAATTGAAATATGGTTAAGTGGTGAGTCATGTGGAAATTTTATCTTGCCCAACAAATACAATCCGATAATCGTAAATAGCACAATCCAAATGGCTAAGAACATTTCCCGTTCCAGTAAATGAGATTGTGTCACTAAGTCTGCTTTTGACAAAAACTTCAGGGCAAAGGCAATTTCTAAAAGACCTAGAACAACTTTAACAGAGTTTAGCCAGCCACCAGACTTCGGTAATGAATTGAGCCATCCGGGAAACGCTGCAAACAAGCCGAATGGTAAAGCCAATGCTAAAGAGAATCCCAACATTCCAAAGAATGGACTGAGGCCTCCTTGATCAGCGGCTTCAACAAGCAACGTTCCGATTATTGGGCCAGTGCAAGAGAAGGAAACCAATGCCAAAGCAAAAGCCATAAAGAAAATGCCAATTAGACCTCCTTTATCCGCTTGACGGTCTACTTTATTGACCCATTTAGAGGGTAAAGTAATTTCAAAAGCGCCTAGAAAAGAAATACCAAAAATAATCAGGAGCAAAAAGAAAGCGATGTTAAACCAAACATTGGTTGATAATGCATTGAGCGCATCTGAGCCAAAAGCTCCCGTTACCGCTAATCCAAGCACGACATAAATGACAACGATAGAAATTGCATAGAGGATTGCATTTTTGATTCCAGAGGCTTTTGTTTTTGACGTTTTGGTGAAAAAACTAACGGTCATTGGAATCATTGGAAAAACGCAAGGCGTGAGAAGTGCTGCAAAACCACTTAGGAATGCGATAAAGAAAATGGCCCAATAGGATTGTTCTTTTTGAGAACTAGTGGTAAGCATTGTAGCATTATTCAAATCCGTTTCCATAACGTCTCCAAAACCCTCGAATGAATCAATTTTTGATGTAGCAGAATAATTTACCGTAAACTTGATGTTTTTCTCCTCTGTCTTTGCTTTCAAAAAGAAACTGTAGGGTGCTCCTGGAGTCAATGCTTCAAAGGGCTCTCCAAACGCAGAATTAGTGGATTCATAGGTGATGGCATGAGTTGAATCTTGCAGTTCAAAATTGTCAGAAAGGAGATTAATACTCACATCAGTGCTGCTTGAATACAACACCTCGTAGGTATTTGCTTCAATGGGAGTTAGATTCACTTGGTAATTGGTACTGTCAATTTTATACGCCTGTATTTTCCAAGAAAACGAATGATTAGATTCTACAAGATTCTGGTTCTTATCATCAATTGCGTTAGAATCTGCTACAGGATTATTGTTCTGAAGTCCGTTTTGGGGCAGTATTTTAGTCACTAAATTGGCTTGTGCATTAATGCATTTTGAATCATCACAGGTTTGGTATTCAATGAAAACAGGGATGTCGAACGCATCGGATGTTTTACGATTAATTTCTATTAGAAAGACACCGGGGTTACTAACAAATACACCTTCTTTTTCACCAATTGAATTAACATGCGTTTCAACGGTTTTTTCTTCAATTTCACCAATTTTTTCAAATTTATCCGAATCTTCTAATTCAATGTATGTCGGCAGTGGGCCAGCAAGAGGGTCTGGTGGATTCGTGGTGTAAATATGCCATCCTGGAATAGTATTGCCAGAAATAACAATGGTTTGTTTGTCTCCGTAATCTTCAACGGCAATAGACCAATTGACTTTTTCATCTTGACAAATTCCTAAGTGAGAAACAAGGCAAAGAAAAAGGGTTATTGTTATAAATTGAAAAACCTTCATTGAGTTGAAATATTTATGCATTCAAAAATAAATAAAATAAGTGGCTAGAATGCGTTTAATTTTAAGTAGTATGTTGGATTGTTAATCGAATTAATTTATTTAGCCATTTTAAAAGATGTTTTAACTTTAAACCGATGCAGAAATTCTCAAAAATTATTATTGTTTTCGGATGTTCTTTATTCCTGTTCTTGATAACTCAAAGTTGTACAGTGAATAAATCGACTTCCAATTCAGTATTGGAACGCAAAATCACTTTTAGCTTTCACGGTTTAGAAAACAACGTACTTTGGAAAAGTGAGGCGGAATGGCAGGCGAATAACGATACCATTGAATTAAGGATAAATGCTAAAATCGAAGACGGTTGGCATTTATATTCTCAAAACTTAGAATCTGATGAAGGGCCACTTCCTACTGTATTCAGTTTCAATAAGTCAGATAGCTGTATATTTTTGGGTAAAGTTTTTGAAGGAACGGCAAAAGAGGAATACGATCAAAACTTTGGAATGAATGTGCGGTTTTTTCAAAACAGAACAACATTTACACAACGCGTAGTTAGAACAACGGATGAACCATTTACCATTTCGGGACAAGTTAACTATATGGTATGTGATGATGAGAAATGCTTACCTCCAATTGATCTCGATTTACGGATTGAAGTGGGATCAAAATAAAGGATAAACTCCTTTTTATAAATTTTTTCAAAAGCTTTACTTATCGATTGCTAGGTCTTTTTGACATCAAAATAGACGTTGGACTTGTTAATTATTTCAACATTTTAATTTAAAATCATGTACGTAGTACATCGTGTAGATTATGCAATTTGATTTGTTTTTTATGGCAAAACTAAAGGTGCTATTCCATTACTTTTGCCAACCAAAATCAAATTATGTTAGTAAAAACTTATGGATGCGCAGTTTGTGGGATTGATGCGCTAAAAATTACAATTGAAGTTAATATTGCCCGAGGAAAAAAGTTCTTTATGGTTGGGCTTCCAGATAATGCGGTAAAGGAAAGTTGGTATAGAATTGCAGCTGCAACGACTAATATTGGCTTTCGAATTCCGGTAAAACGAACTACTGTCAATCTTGCACCTGCAGATATTAGAAAAGAGGGTAGTGCTTATGATTTGCCGATTGCTATAGGAATGCTAGCGGCATCGGGTCAAATAAATTCAGAAAACGTAGGAGATTATATAATTATGGGGGAGTTAGCTTTGGATGGGGAACTTCGATCAATTAAAGGGGGGTTATCGATTGCATTGAAAGCATTAAGTGCAGGGTTTAAAGGAGTGATTCTGCCGGAAGAAAATGCGAATGAAATAGCCATGGTGGAAGGTGTTGAAATACTGGTAGCCAAAAATTTAAATCAAGTAATAGCGTTTTTTAACGGTCAGGCAGGGTTAAACAATTGTGCACAGTATAAATCAGATTTAGAATTAACGAACGATCCAATTTTTGATTTGGATTTTGCCGATGTGAAAGGTCAAGAAAACGTTAAGCGTGGTCTCGAAATAGCTGCGGCTGGGGGACATAATGTGGTGTTAGTTGGGCCTCCAGGTTCAGGAAAATCAATGTTGGCTAAAAGAATGCCTACTATTTTACCACCGCTTTCATTAGATGAGGCGATGGAAACGACAAAAATACATTCTGTCGCTGGTACTTTGGGTAAAAATGGAGGATTGATTACAAAAAGGCCATTCCGAGCTCCGCACCACACTTCTTCTGGAGCTGCCCTTGTTGGTGGTGGTTCCAATCCAAAGCCTGGTGAAATATCATTGGCGCACAACGGCATTCTATTTTTGGATGAACTTCCAGAATTTAACAGGCAAGTTCTGGAAGTGATGCGGCAGCCAATAGAAGACAGAACAGTTACAATTGCTCGGGCCGCAACCTCTGTAGATTTCCCGGCTAATTTTATGTTAGTTGCTGCGATGAACCCCTCTCCAAGTGGTGATTTTTATAACCCAAATCAAGCACATCCGGATTCGGAATATGCAATTCATCGGTACTTAAATAAGATCTCTGGTCCATTATTAGATCGAATAGATCTGCACATAGAAGTCAACCCAGTTCCTTACGAAACATTAGCTGAAAAAGGCGAGCGCGAGTGCAGTGCTGAGATAAGAAAACGCGTGTTAAAAGCAAGATTGATTCAAAATAAACGGTATTCTCTAAATGAAGGAATTCACGCTAATGCTCAGCTTACACCATCTTTGCAGGAAGAACATTGTAGAATTGATCAGGTTGGTGAGACATTACTGCGAAATGCCATGCAGAAATTTGGATTGAGTGCAAGAACGTATAGTCGAATATTCAAAGTTGCTAGAACAATTGCGGATTTAGAAGAATCAGCTGGCATAAAGGGAGCACACATTGCTGAAGCAATTCAATACCGGTCACTTGATCGCATGGGCTGGCAGAATTAAATGAAGATTGTTTAATCTTCGTCTACCAATTGCCACAGTCCATTAGAAATTAATTGTTCAGCTTGTTTGAATTTCATTTCCTTCGTTTCGCCAGAACGGACATTGAGTAATTTTACTCTATCATTTCTTCCAATCTTTCGAACTTCTCGAACTTCGGGCATTCTTTTCTTTGGCGCACCATTTTGTTGCCTATTTGCAACTTGCTGGTTTTGCTGCGATGCATCCGTTAAGTTAGTTCTACCTGTTTGAAGTTTAGAAACATCTGTCTGATTAGGCATTTGTCTTTTAGAAGCCTGTTGTTCTTCTTCTGGAGATGGCAAGTGTGCCCGCATCAAAAAGGATAATGTATCCTTATTCAGTTGATCCATCATCCCTCGAAATAGTTCAAATGATTCCAATTTGTAAATAAGTAGGGGATCTTTTTGTTCGTATTGGGCATTCCTAACAGAGACTCTCAGATCATCCATTTCACGTAAGTGTTCTTTCCACTCTTGGTCAATGATGGCTAGAGTTACTGTTTTTTCTAGCTCTTTGGTAATATTAGCTCCCTGCTTTTCATATGATTCGACTAAATCAACTACCAAGTTTATTTTTCGTCTTCCATCAAAAAATGGAATAGCCATATTTTTGTAATTGTCTTTCTCGTTGGCATAAACATTAGAAATAACCGGCATCGCCTGAGCAACAATGGATTCATTTTTTCTCGAATATGCTTTTTGAGCCAATTCATACAATTCCTGTGTCAACACAGCTTCATCAGTTCTGAAAAAGACGTCCTCAGTTACGGGAGTTTCAACGGCCATATACATGATGCATTCCATTTTGAAATTATCATAGTCTCCATTTTCAACATTATAATCCACAATGCTTGCAGCCATTTCATTAAAAGAGGTATCAATATCGAGATCTAATCGGTCTCCAAATAAGGCATTTTTTCGTTTTCTATAAATCGCATTACGTTGAGAGTTCATTACATCATCGTATTCCAATAAGTTTTTACGAATACCAAAGTTGTTTTCTTCTACTTTCTTTTGGGCACGTTCTATGGATTTTGTAATCATTTTATGCTGAATCACTTCGCCTTCTTTTAAGCCAAGTCTATCCATCATTTTTGCAATTCGTTCTGACCCAAACAATCGCATTAAATTATCTTCTAACGAAACAAAGAACTGGGTCGATCCTGGATCTCCTTGTCGTCCAGCTCGCCCTCTAAGCTGTCTATCTACTCTCCTCGAATCATGTCGCTCAGTACCAATAATTGCCAAGCCACCTGCTTCTTTCACTCCTGGACCTAACTTAATATCGGTTCCCCTACCTGCCATATTGGTAGCGATTGTTACGTTTCCAGGTAATCCCGCTTCTGCGACAATTTGAGCTTCTTTTTGGTGTAATTTGGCATTAAGCACGTTGTGCTTTATTTTTTTCATCGAGAGCAATTTGCTCAGTAGCTCAGAGATTTCAACAGTAGTCGTACCTACCAATATTGGTCGTTTTAAGGCGACTAATTTTTCGATTTCTTCTATTATTGCATTGTATTTTTCTCTTGCAGTTTTGAAAACTAAATCCTCTCTGTCGTCTCTTTGAATAGGCTTATTCGTTGGGACACTCAAAACGTCCAACTCGTAAATATCCCACAGCTCCTTAGCTTCAGTTTCTGCAGTACCTGTCATACCTGCTAGCTTGTGGTACATTCTAAAGTAATTTTGAAGGGTAACAGTCGCATAGGTTTGAGTAGCAGCTTCTACCTTCACGTTTTCTTTCGCTTCAATTGCTTGATGCAATCCGTCAGAATATCTTCTGCCATCCATAATTCGACCGGTCTGCTCATCAACAATTTTAACTTTATTGTCCATCAGTACATATTCGACTTCTTTTTCAAAAAGCGTATAGGCTTTCATCAGTTGATTCATGGTGTGGATACGTTCACCTTTGACCTGATAATCCCTGAACATGTTGTCTTTCATTTTGAGCTGCTCTTCATCTGATTTCCCCGAGTTTTCAATGTCAGCAATCATAGAACCAATGTCTGGCATGATGTAGAAAGTGGGGTCTTCTTGTCCTGAAATGAGGTCAATTCCCTTATCAAGAATTTCAATGGAATTATTTTTTTCATCAATAGTGAAATGAAGGTCAACATCGATTTTCTTCATTTCCTTACCCTGATCTTGTAGGTAATAGTTTTCTGTTTTTTGTAAGTGCGCCCTAATACCAGGTTCGCTCAAGTATTTTATCAATGCTTTATTCTTTGGTAAAGCTCTGAAAGCTTTTAACAGTGCGACTCCACCTTCTTCAACTTGCTTTTTAAGTACTTTTTTATCGCCCGTTTCATCATTAAGTCCAACTAACTTTTTTTTCGCTTCCGTTAAGTAGCTATGCGCAAGTTTTCGCTGAGCTTCAACCAATCTTTCAACTTTGGGCTTCAATTCTTGGTATTCATGTTGATCACCTCTAGGGGTTGGGCCAGATATTATTAAAGGTGTTCTGGCGTCATCAATCAATACGGAATCAACTTCATCTATTATCGCGTAATGGTGCTTTCTTTGAACCAAATTGGCGGGATCATTCACCATGTTATCTCGTAAATAATCAAAACCAAACTCATTGTTGGTTCCGAAAGTGACGTCAGCTTTATAAGCTTCTATTCTTTCTGGAGAATTTGGTGTGTACTTGTCAATGCAATCCACAGTAAGACCATGAAATTCATACATTGGCCCCATCCATTCACTGTCTCTTTTTGCCAAATAATTGTTTACTGTAACTACGTGTACCCCTTTTCCTGTCAAACCGTTAAGGTATACGGGTAGCGTTGCAACCAAGGTTTTGCCTTCACCCGTTTGCATCTCTGCTACTTTTCCTTTGTGCAAGGCAATTCCTCCAATCAATTGAACATCGTAATGAATCATGTTCCATTGTACTTCCGTTCCTGCAGCATCCCAAGAATTTTTCCAAACAGCTTTGTCGCCGACCAACGAAATGTGTTCTTTGGTTTCTGAAAGCTTCATGTCAAGTGAGCTTGCGGTAACTTCGATTTGTTCATTTTCCGAAAACCTTCTTGCCGTTTCTTTCATTACCGCAAATCCTTCTGGCAAAATTTCTTCTAGAATTACTTCTAATTTATTGTCGATTTCTTTTTTGATTTTGTCAATGCTGGCGTAAAGTTGTTCTTTTTCGGTAATCGCAGTATTGGTAGCATTAGCTCTTTTTTCAAGATCGGATAACTGTTTTTCTTCCTCCGAAATGTAAGCAGCTATTCTTTTTCTAAATGAAGCAGATTTTTCGCGCAGTTCATCATTGGTAATTTCAGATAATTTAGCAAATTCTTCTATGGACTTTTCAACTAATGGATTAATCTCTTTTAAATCTGCACCACTCTCGTTCCCACCTAGTAATTTCTTAATAATTCCGCCTATCATTCTACTTTTAATTTAAGGTTTACAAATTTAATTTAAATAATGACAGTGAAGGCCTTAAGGATTCAATTTCACTGCTATCCAAGGAATACTGACCTCTACAATTTGATATTCAGAAATTGTACCAAAAGAAAAATGCTGACAAAATGCCATAAAAAAGCCCTAGTGCAAACTAAGGCTCAAAGACTTATTAGATGAATAACGCTAATATTCGTCTTCATTAAAGAAGAAATCATCTTTCGTGGGATAGTCAGGCCATATTTCCTCAATACTATCGTACGAATCTCCCTCATCCTCAATGGCTTGAAGATTTTCAACAACTTCCAGAGGGGCACCAGTTCTCATAGCGAAATCTATTAACTCGTCCTTGGTTGCGGGCCAAGGTGCATCTTCAAGATACGATGCCAATTCTAATGTCCAATACATAATCTGTCCTCACTTTAATCAAAACTCAAAGAAATGCTTGAGTTTATAATTTTACGCAAAAGTAATTTTTTTGATTATATATGCAACAAAAATGTTAAAAAGGAACAAATCTCTTTGCTTTTCTTTTATGAATTGTTGTCTTCTTTTGGCTTCCATGGAGTTTCAATCGCCTTCAATTCGGCAGCAATCTTTCTGCTCAGAACAAATAGATAGTCACTAAGGCGGTTTAAATAAACAACGATTAATTCTGACACTTCTGTCTCTTCGGAAAGATCAATTACAGTTCTTTCAGCCCTCCTGCAAACACACCTTGCGATATGACAAAAGGAAACCGTTTGATGTCCCCCAGGTAAAACAAAATTTTTCATAGGAGCAAGGTCTTTTTCCATATTATCAATTTGATCTTCTAAAAAGTTGATGTCTGATTGATAAAGATTGGGACGTTTCAATTTTGTTTTATCAGGATCTGCAGCTAATTCAGCACCAATGGTAAATAACCGGTCTTGTATTTCCAATAAGTCGGCTTGAAAAATTGGATTTATTTTTTGATCTCTGATTAAGCCGATATGTGCTAAAAGTTCATCAGTTGTGCCATAAGCATTGATCCTAGCATGGTTTTTCCGAACACGCTTTCCACCATAAAGTGATGTTTCACCATGATCGCCAGTCTTCGTATAAATTTTCATAATTAACTTTTTACCAAATTTCTAACACAATCAAGATAGAAGTTGTTCGCCTTACTTGGTTTATTGTCAACCAATATCCTTAATTGTTTTTTAAAGAAACTTTATAGGTAGAGATGACCTGTAAAGAATCTCTCATGTTAAATTTGATTAATTATTCTTAATAATTAACTAAGAAATGCTCTTTCTTCAATCCTTTTTTTAAAAAAGCAATTCCTAAAAAGTGTAAATCTATAGTTGCCGTTACGGCAGGATTGTCTTTTATTAAATTCCATGCTTGTTTCATTCCATCAGTCCAATTGATGTCGTCAAAAATAAATACGGTTCCGTCATGGCTTTTTTGAAGACAATTTTCAAAGTAATTGAGCGTTGCATTTTTTTCATGATGCCCGTCTATAAAAACCAGATCAACTTTATCTATCGAATCAAGCACTTCTGGTAAGGATTTGTTAAAGCTTTCATTGATTAATTTCACGTTTTCTAATTTCGAAAGACGGATTGTTTTCTGAGCAATTGCAAAAGTTTGGGGGTCTCCTTCAATAGAAAAAATGGTAGAACCTTTTGCGGCAGAGGCCAGATAAGCCGTTGTTATTCCAAGGCTTGTTCCCAATTCAATGACATTTTGAGGCTCAAAATAATTGACAATTCTAAATAGTAATTGACCGTATTTTTTCGGTTTAACAGAGACCCGACAAATTTCCTTTATTTTTCTATAATCGGTTTTGAATTTTTTTGAGCCTGCTCCGAGGTCAATTACTTTTAATTTGGAAGAACTGGAAAGCCAATGCTTCCTGATTTTTTCAATTAACTGATAACAATAGTATTCACCATCCTCGTAAAGAACTTTTGTAACAAATTCAAAAATAAACGGGGAGTGAATCCCAAATTTATTTTTGCTTTTGAATTTATATAGCGCAAAATCTTTAAGTCTTTGAATCATGATTTTACAATCGTATGCGGATTTGGCTTTAAATGTAATAGGAATTTGTTAAAGTAAGGTTCTCTAGTTGTTTTGTTAGGAATTTAACATTAACTATAAAATCTGTAAAATAAACAACAAAGACACTACTAATTTTTGTTTGCCATTCTGTATGCTTAGATTTATCGAATTCATAACGGTATTTATCGATAAATATTAATGTTTTGTCGTTAAAAGTGTGTTGTGATTAAACCGCCTAACATGAAAACTACCTTACTCCCCGCTGGGCAATTTGTCCGTGTGCTCTATTATTTTAGTCAACGTAAAGCAGTATTTCTAAAACAATTTTTAGTTGGATTTTTGGTCTTTGGATTTGTCTTAAGCGGTTCAGCTCAGCATACCCCAACTCCTGATTGGTCTTTATTTCAAAAAAATACGGGAATTAATTTTCATGCAAAACTGTCTGATTGTCCAAGAAATGCGGGCTACGATAGAAGTAATGTTTTAATTAAGATAGAAAATACCACTGATTTGCCCGTTTTGGTTGAGTATCATGTCGATTTGTTTTTGGCAGGTAAATGTTCAACCTGTGGAGATGGTGAAAATGAAAATACATTCCATTTTTCTGTAGGACCAAACCAAGTTTTAGTAGGGGACTGTGATATGAAGATTCCAGGACTATCATTGTTTGCGGATTGGCTTGAACCAAAAGTTGAAAGGGTTGGATTTTCTGGATTTGATTTGTCACAGTTGCAGGTGCATCCAGACACACAAGAAGTGCTTAATTCAAGAAATCCTTTCAAAAATATGGAGAGAGCTCAACTGATTTTGACCATACAATCTTTAAGAAAGGAAATTACTGCTTTTGAAAAAACATCCGGGTCTTCAAGCAACGGGTGGTACCGGGTTACACAAGACAAACTGATACTTGCTTTAGAAACCTTGATAAAAAAAGATGCTTCTGCATTATCACAGGAAGCATCATCGGATCTTTTTGTAATTCCAGTATCTGAGTTAAATAATCTAACACCGTCATCTGTAACTCACATAGAACAGCATCCAGAGCGATTTTTAATAAAACGAACAACCAAATAACCCTTGATTTAATGAAATTACTTAGCAAAATATTCGGTTTGGTTTTAGTGGTAGGGATGCTCTGTCAAAGTTCATTTGCTCAAGAAATCAATATTGCGTCTGGAGGAACGTTTAACACTTGCGCGGGTACATTTGTCGATCCCGGTGGAAGTGCTGGTAATTATGGGAATAATGATTTGAACGAAATAACGATTTGCACACCCTTGCCCCCTCCTTTGCAACTGATTGTAACTTTTACATCTTGGGATGTTGAGGCCGGCGCTGATTACTTGTATATATATGATGGTCCTTCTTCTGCATCGCCAGCTATAATTGGCAGCCCGTTTTCAGCCTTACCTCCAGGTATTGTTTCTGGAACTAGCGGGTGCTTAACTTTTGTTTGGGATTCTGATGCTGCAAATCCATTTGCGGGATGGGAAGGGACAATTTCTTGTGGTTTTGCTCCGCTTATTTGTGTTAATTGTGATTCTGCGGCTCTTATAACTTCCTTGCCACTAATTACGGCACAAACTACTTGTGAGAATTGTGATGATTATTCTAGTGCAGATGCGTGCGGTAGTGCCTACATGAATGGAGACGATTATACATACGAATACACTCCCGCAGTAAATGAAGTGATTGATGTGGTTTTAAATAATACTTCGTCTTATACAGGAGTATTTATTTTCGATGGTTGTCCCGATGTTGCTGGTACGAATTGTGTAGCATCCAATACAAGTATCGGAGGAGATCCGGAAATATTGAATGTTAGTTTAACCGCAGGAACTACTTATTTTATAACGGTTTCAACCAATCCTGCCGGAGGGCCACAATGTACAGACTTTGATATTACAATTACGGTTCCGTCATGTACTGATGGTATTTTAAATCAAGATGAAACAGGAATAGATTGTGGAGGAACAATATGTGGTCCTTGTCCTAATTGTTATGATGGTATACAAAATGGAACGGAAACAGGAATAGATTGTGGAGCTGTTTGCGGGATTCCTTGTCCATGTGGTATAACGATAACACCGAGTCCTTCTGATACTGTTCCATGTGGTGGGGGAAGTGTTACATTGGTTGCGGTGGGCTCTGGATCATCCACCGCACTTGTCAATAGTAGTTTTGATGGTGGTTCAGCTGGTCCGGGATGGTCGGTTTCATCAGCGGGCCAATTTGATAATCCCTGTGGTGCCTCTATTGATGGTGGTTCTTATATGTGGATGGGTGCTACTGCTCCTGCGCCAAGAACTCTTGAAACCAATCCTGTTGATGTTTCTTGCGGAGGTGAAATTTGTTTTTACCTTAAATTCGCGACTCAAGGAGGAGGTTCCCCTTGTGAAGGACCCGATCAGCCAAATGAAGGCGTTTACCTGGAGTATTCTACCGATGGAGGCGTAACCTGGACAACTATAAATTACTTTAATCCGAGTGGCGGTTATGATCCCACTTTAACGGGATGGAATCAATATTGTTTTATGATACCCGCTGCTGCGCAAACGTCTTCCACATTGTTTCATTGGTTTCAAGATGTTACAAGTGCGAATATCTATGATCATTGGGGGGTAGATAATGTAGTAGTTACGACCTACGCTTGTAGCTCTTATTACTACGATTGGGACCATGTAGCAGGTACTCCAGATGATTCAACTCAAGTAATTACTACCTCAGGGACAGCAACTTACGGCGTGTGGTATACTGATGGGATTTCAGATTCTTGCTATCAATCGATTACTATTTTTGTTGATACGCTAGATCCTTTAGTCGTTAATGCAACAAGTGGTGGATGTGGATCTACAGGTTCCATTACCATAGATCCTGCTCAAGGAGGTCTAGCTCCTTATACATATGCCATTTCTGGCCCCGCTAGCCAAAGCAATTCAACAGGTAGTTTCACAGGCTTGCCTGGCGGAACATATACAATTACTGTTATAGGATCAGGAGGTTGCTCGATTACTTCAACAGCAACAATTACCACATCAGGCGGAATAACAGTGACCGCCGGTGGAACAGATGAAAATTGTACTGGTTCTTGCGACGGGACGTTGTCAACAACGTCGACAGGAGGCACTGGAGCACTCACTTACAGTTGGAATGGCGGACCCAACCCTTCTGCACAAAATCAAACGGGGGTATGTTCTGGTACATACGAAGTAACTGTAACCGATGCAAGTGGTTGTGCAGGTACAGATCAAATAACCATATCAGCTGGCTTGGTGGTAACAGCTGTAATAGATCCGATTACAAATCAGTGTTTAACAGGGAATTCTTTTAGTTTTAATGGAAGCAACTCGACCATCAGTGCGGGTGCTATTACCACATATTCCTGGGATTTTGGAGATGGTGCGACGGCCACGGGTTCATCTCCGTCATACGCTTATAGTACTAGCGGCACATACACAGTTACACTGACAGTAGGTGATGGGACTTGTTCTGCTCAGGTTACCCAGAATGTTACTGTATTTGATATGCCTACGGTTTCGGCATCATCCACAGAGGAACTCTGTTTTGGTGATTGTGATGGTAGTGTAACCGCAGTACCAGCAGGTACCTCTGGTTATACCTCAGAATGGTTCATTTTTGCGGGAGCTTCGATTGGAACTGGAAATACTATTTCTGGTTTATGCCCTGGAATGTATCAGGTGGTTGTTACCGATGTGAATGGTTGTACAGCAAACAATACAGCTATAGTAATAGGCCCTTCTGTCGCACTTAACGCTTCTGCTACCGGAACAGCTGTAAACTGTTTTGGAGTATGTGATGGTACGTTGGACGGCTCGGCATCGGGCGGTACTGCAGGATACACGTATTCTTGGAACGGTGGACCTTCATCTGGAACGGAAGACCAGACGTCAGTTTGCGACGGAACGTATATTTTGACAGTGACGGATGCTAACGGCTGTGTTGAAACCGCATCCTATTCTGTTACAGAGCCCGCTCAATTAACTGTAAGCTCTACTTCAACGGATATGACGTGTAACAGCGTTTGTGATGGAGCATTGGATGCGACGGTGGCTGGTGGAACGCTTGGTTATGCATATTCCTGGGATGGCGGACCCTCTGCCGGTTCTGAAGACCAAACAGGAGTTTGCGCAGGAACGTATATACTCACTGTAACGGATGCGAATAATTGTCAGGCGACTACTACCGAAACGATTTCTGAACCGCCGTTATTAACTGTAACAGCAGGCGGGACAAATTTAAATTGTAATGGTGTCTGTGATGGAACAGTTTCATCAACTGTAAATGGTGGCACGGGAGTAATATCGTATGTATGGGACAATGGTGCAGGTTCAGCAGCAACAGCATCCGGACTTTGCGCAAATACTTATGTGGTAACGGTAACAGATGCAAACGGTTGTCAGGCAACGGACTCATATGAAGTTACGGAACCTCCGGTCTTGAGCATCTCGGTGGTTGGGGTAGACAATACTTGTAATGGAATTCCATGTGACGGCTCGGCAACAACGACCGTCGTTGGTGGCTCAGGAAGCTATTCATATCAATGGGATGATCCGGGGTTATCTACATCAGCCAGCTTAACAGGTCTGTGTGCAAACACGTATAACGTAACTGTTACAGATGGAAACGGATGTACCGCTGCTGGTTCAGTAGTTATTGATGAGCCTGATGCTATTATCGTTACAACAGGTGTGGTCGATGCCAATTGTGGTGCATCTGATGGAGAAGTAAGTGCAAGTGCTTCAGGCGGATCAGGCGGATTTGCGTATTCGTGGCAAGATGCTGCTTCAGTTGTAATAGGTTCTGGTAGCACACTTGCCGGTTTACCGGCAGGTAGCTATACAGTTACGGTCACTGATGGTGCGGGGTGCACAGGAACTGCTGTAGCCATCATTAATACCACAACGGGAGGAACAGCTTCTGCAATAGTAGATAATCAAGTATCTTGTTCTGGTGATTGTGATGGGCAGGCCACTGCTTCGATAGTAGGCGGAACAGCGCCATTTACATATTTGTGGTCTGATGGTCAGCCTACGGCAATAGCCACAGGGTTATGCCCAGGGACTTATTCCGTAGATGTTACTGATTTCAATGGGTGTGTCTCGTCTGCTGCCATTATTATTACCGAGCCATCACCTTTAAACGTAGCCATTATTTCACAGTCGGATCCACTTTGTGCTGCTTCCTGCGACGGGACAGCGACGGCTACTGAAATAGGTGGAACAGCACCGACTACTTACGCCTGGACGACGGGTGGAACTGCCTTGATAGAGACCGGCATGTGCTCGGGGACGCATACGATTACGGTGACTGATGCAAACGGATGTGTTGCATCGGTGGATGTCACACTAACCGATCCACCGGTTTTGACCGCCGCTATTTCAATGACGCCGGCAGATTGCAGTGGGGGTTGTGATGGAGTGTTAAACTTGACCACTGCGGGAGGCACCCCTGTGCTGACGTATTTGTGGGATAATTCCGCAACAAGTGAAGATATTTCTGGATTATGCGCAGGAGCATATAACGTTACTGTAACGGATGCAAACGGATGTACAGCAAATGCAAATGCTACCGTAACTGAGCCGTCAGCGATAGTATTAATACCGTCTGGCAATGATGAGATATGTAGCCAGAGCAATGGAGATGCAGGCATTGGGGCTTCTGGAGGAACAATTACAGCAGATTATAGCTATCTATGGACCGATGGATCTGGTGCTTTAGTAGGAACCACGTCATCAGTTACCGGATTATCAGCGGGAACATACACTGTAGTGGTGACAGACGACAATGGATGTACGGAGACGGTTGATGTAACCATCAACAATCAGCCTGCCGGAACGGTTACAGTTACGCTGGATAGTAACGCTTCTTGCTCAGGGGTTTGTGATGGTGGGGCAACAGCTACGATTACAGGAGGAACAATACCATTTATTTATTTGTGGGATAATGGAGAAACTACTCAAAGTGCAACTGGCTTGTGTGTAGGGCCTCATACCGTGGATATAACCGATGGCAACGGATGTCTTGTTGTTGGCAACATTGCTATCACTGAACCGTCAGCACTAACGTTGGCAATTACGGGGACAGATCCTTCATGTAATGGGGGTATGGATGGATCAGCAGATGCGATCATAACAGGGGGTACAGGACCATTTACGACGACCTGGACGCATGGCCCAACTAGTGAGGACCTGAACGGAGTGCTTGGGTCAGGGACCTATACGCTTGATGTAACCGATGCAAACGGCTGTACGGTTTCGGGTAGTGTTACAATTACGGACCCAACTCCGATCACTTCTTCAATAACAGGAACCGACATCAGCTGCAATGGAGCAGCAGACGGTACTGCTACAGTAACTGCTTCAGGTGGCACTGGAATCTTGACCTACAGCTGGTCACCGACACCGGATGGTGGTCAAGGCACGGATGCTGCTACAGGATTGACTTCAGTTGCTTACACGGTGACAATTACAGATGATAATGGCTGCTTTGTTACAGAGACCTATACACCGGTTGAGCCGACAGCATTGGTACTAACTCCTTCGTCAACGCAAAGTAATTGCGGACAGTTAGATGGAGAAGTTCTGGTTGGTGCAATTGGAGGCACTGGTAGTTATACCTATTCTTGGGAGGACGCCACATCTGCGGTTGTAGGCACGAGTTCTAGTATAACCGGATTGGCCTCTGGAACCTACACCGTAACGGTTACTGATGACAACGGTTGTACAGAGACAACCACCGCTACGATCACAGACGCTACTGGGGCTACCTTATCGTATACAACGGTAGACGTTTCCTGTGATGGGGGGAACAACGGGTTGATCGATCTTACAGTGAACGGAGGAACAGCACCATTCACTTATGCCTGGGCGGGTCCGGGAGGTTTTACCGACAATACCGAAGATCTTTCTAATCTGGTTGCCGGTACATATGTTATTACAGTAACGGATTTCGTGGGTTGTGTCGCTACAGAGACCATTGTTATCAGCGAGGCAGATCCACTCGTTTTAGCACCGGCAAGCATTGATGCGCTCTGTTTTGGTTCATTGGATGGTCAAGTTTCGGCCAGCACGACAGGCGGAACAGCCGGTTATACGTATGAGTGGTATGACAATGCGGCATTAACGAATAACGTAGGTTCTGGCTCTCCTGTTGCCGGTTTGGCGGCGGGAACTTATTATGTAGAGGTAACGGATGCTTTTGGTTGTACAATTAGTGCCCAAGTGGATGTAAACGAGCCTGCAGAAATGGTAGTAACTACTTCGGTGA
>Ga0115568_10000344_pt1 | contig 34188 bp, 25 predicted proteins | sample COGITO_mtgs_1204_FD_87296 | JGI IMG/M metagenome (GOLD analysis project Ga0115568, IMG submission 87296) | Pelagic marine microbial communities from North Sea - COGITO_mtgs_120426 | ecosystem: Environmental > Aquatic > Marine > Epipelagic | place: Germany:Helgoland, sampling site Kabeltonne...
CGTCACCACACAAAAGCGTATCAAACGAAACGAGGCCTACACAAAATGGGTTCAGTCCGCATTGAAGCAGGGCGATGACAGTGTAGTGATTGGTTTCAACAAGATGCCATTATTGGATATCTATTTCGCCGCAGACCCCTGCTTCATGGAGAAGGCAATAGAGCAGCGAGGCCTCTACTATAAATTTACTTCGCGGTACAAACACTTCAAAGAATATGAAGAGGCAGTGTTTGCCGTATCGCGGCTCACTGAAGTGTTAATTCTGTCCCCCCGCCAGCGCACAGCATTCGAGAAATACTATCCTGGTTGCGAATTTCGTCTTCATCAAGTTCCTCCTGGAATTTCGGCAGATAGAAGAGTGGATACAATCGACAAAGGAATGGGAACTCAATTGCGGACAGAGTTGGGCCTTGGGTTGAATACAAAACTGCTTCTACAGGTCGGCTCGGGTTTTCGAGTAAAGGGCGTAGACAGGGCGCTCAGGGCAATGGCTGCTCTTCCGAAGCCACAGCTGGAGAACTGCCACTACCTGCTCATAGGGCAGGACAATCCTGATCGCTATCTACGGCTTGCTAAGAAGTTAGGCATTGCCGAACAATTCACTGTCCTGCCCGGTAGAGATGACATACCTAGATTTTTGGCAGCAGCCGACTTGTTGCTGCATCCGGCCTATTCTGAGAGCGCGGGATATATGTTGTTAGAGGCGACCATCGCTGGACTGCCGGTGCTTACGACTTCAACCTGTGGTTATGCCTTTCATATTGAACATGCCGAGTCCGGGCTAGTGTGTAATGATCCCTTCGAGCAAGCGCAACTGAATAGCTATCTGGCACGGATGTTAGGGGACTTAGACACCGCGGATTGGTCGAAGAATGGTCTGGAATATGGCAAGCAAGACGAGCTATATTCGCAGGCGTCTGCCGTAGCAAGCTTTATCGACGAGTATTTGGCCAGAGAAGCCTAAGGCGCAGCATATGCAGCATTTGAGTGAAGATTTCGCAAAGGACCTCCCGAAAGGCGATTCGTTCCAGAACTTGCTGGCGATGGAAGGCAAGGTCTATCGAGATGTACAGGGAAGGAAGACTCTGCAATTCGCGCTCGCTGGAAAGAGCTATTTCATTAAGAGCCACTGCGGCGTTGGCTGGAGAGAGATTGTTAAGAACCTTGTTCAGCTGCGTATGCCAATTCTGGGTGCCGAGAACGAATGGCGTGCAATCAGTAAGCTGAAATCGCTAGGTTTAGCGACGATGACGGCCATGGCCTACGGCAGCAGGGGTTGGAACCCTGCTCGAAAACAATCTCTCATCGTCACTGAAGACCTTGCTGGCACCATCAGCCTCGAGGACTACTGCAAAGATTGGCGTCAGAATCCGCCCGAGTTTGTATTGAAGCAAAAGCTTCTGAGTAAACTCGCTAGTATTGGCAGGACATTGCACCAGGGAGGAGTCTGTCATAGAGATTTCTATCTTTGTCACTTCCTAATGCCGAAAGACTGTCTCGATGGCAGTTCTGATCAGGCTTTCGAGCTGTTCATAATCGATCTACATAGAGCTCTTATCAAGAATTCTCTGGGCATGCGCTGGATAATCAAAGACGTAAGCGGGCTTCTCTATTCGGCGATGGACATTGGGCTAACGCAGCGTGACTGCCTCCGTTTTATCAAAACCTATGATGACATGAACTTGCGCGACTCGTTAGCAGATAACGGCGCCTTTTGGAGTTCGGTGGAAAAGCGTGCGCTGTCTATGCAGAAGAAACTGGGACCGGTGAGTTAATGCTATGACCGTTTTATCAAGCGCAGAACTTATCGCCATGGGTCGACATATACCTACGCCATTCGGCATTAGCATTGAGACAGAGCAAGGCACAGTGCTGCTGAAGATTGATTCCTTGTTGCGAATTGTACCCGGCAAGAGGCTGGTCGCTTTGTCCACTTGGCAGAGTCGCACCGTCATCGTAAAAATATTCATTAGCAGTAACCGCTGGAAACAGGGAGTGCTGAAAGACATTACTGGCATGAATAGACTCAAACAGGCACAAATTCCAAGTCCTAATCTTCTCTTACAGACAACTACCTCTGATAAAAAGGCCGGCGTGCTAGTTATCGAGTATCTGCGCCAAGGGAGTAGCTTGGCGACGCTGTTTGATGAGGCCAAGAGTGAGGAGAATAAAACTAAAATATTGCAGATGGGTGTAAAGGCGGTGGCTGATTGTCATCAGGCGGGTCTCTGGCAGAATGACATTCACCTCGACAATTTTATGCTCAGCAGCGGTATTGTTTACGTTCTAGATGGTGCCGACATTAAGAGTAAGGGAAGTAGTCTGGATACTGAAACCCGTCTTGAAAATCTCGCTATGTTTCTTGCACAATTTCCTGTATCACAAGATAAACACTGGCGAGAGCTATTCGACCAATATAATAAGCAAGCATTCAGATTTGTAGCTGACGATGTTGCTGGCTTCATTGAGAGAATAATAAAGGCGCGCAGAAAACGGCTCAATGCTTACGATCGAAAGCTCACCCGATCCACTACTGCAAACCGTTGTGAGCAGGGCTCAAATTTTTTCTATATCTACGACAGGTCGATACACTCTCCGGAGCTCGATCGCTTTCTTGCCGACCCCGATAGCTTCATCACTGGGCAGCAGTTGTTGAAGGACGGCAATTCATCGACCGTGGCAAAGATCAAAATCAATGAGCGTAACTACGTGCTGAAGCGGTACAATATTAAAAATTTCTGGCATGGCATCTCCAGAGCATTTCGTCCAAGTCGTGCGCACCACTCTTGGTGTAGTGCCTGTGTACTGGAAATGCTCGGTGTGGCTACAGCACATCCGTTTCTGTATTTAGAGGAGCGCATTTTTTGGCTCTTCCGCAAGCGCGCCTATTTTCTCTGCGAGTATATTGAAGAACTCGATCTGGGAACGGCATTGGAGAAAAAGGAACTAAAGATTAGTGAGAACGAAATCGTCGTGTTGTTTAGAGACTTGTTCAAATTAATGGCGGACTATCGCATTAGTCATGGAGATATGAAGGCGACCAATTTCTTGCTACAAGATAAGGAGCTGTATGTGTTGGACCTAGATTCCATGGTACGGAGCAGGTCCAGAGAGAGTTTCACGGGGAAGTTCAGCAAGGACTTAAAGCGATTCCGCAAGAATTGGGTGGGCACCTCGATGGAGCCTAAAATAGAAACGCTGCTAGCAGAGGCGGCAAAGTATTAGTTTGGCTTAGTCTATGACTGTCATTACATTAGGCTTGTCTGGAGCAATCGGGCACGATCCCGCCGCAGCACTCTTCGTCGATGGCGAGCTGGCCGCTGCCGTGGAGGAAGAGCGACTCATCAGGCGCAGGCACGCCTATGATCAGTCGCCCTATCTTTCAGCGCGGCGCTGTATGCAGATCGCCCGGATAAACCCCGCGCAGATTGATCAGGTGGCTATTCCCTTTGCGCCGATTAGTCTGTTTACGAAAGCTCGGTGGCACTATGCCTATCGTCATTGGTATGCCCCAGATCGTGCCTTCGATAGCTTGTTTAATGGAAATAGGCGCTATAGAAGATATATCGCCGAGCTGAAAGGGCTCTTAGAGAAACTCCATATTCCTGCAAACAAAGTGAAGATTGTGCCTGTGGAGCATCAGCTCGCCCATGCGAGTAGCGCCTACCACCTCGATGAGCGAGAAGGTAAAACCGCGATATTCTGCAACGATTCGAAGGGTGAGTACGCGAATATTTTTCTCGGCTACGGGGAGAATGGCAAGATCGAAAGAGTCAAAGAATTCTACAATCCTGACTCACTTTGTGGCATGTACGCGGCGCTTACCGATTACCTTGGCTTCGAAATTCTCAAAGGTGAAATCAAGGTAATGGGTATCGCTCCCTTCGGCGACGCCTCGAAGTACGACCTTTCCTGTCTTGCGAAATTTAATGGTAAGAAATTCAAGGTAGACAATACCTTGATTGGCACGATCGGGATTCGCCGTTACAAGGCAAAATCTAAGGGACACTACTTTAGTCAGAAGTTAGTGGACATGCTGGGACCGAGGCGCGTAGGTAATCTAGTCGACGATCCGTACGTGCACTATGCTGCCGCGATACAAAAACTCTATGAAGATCTCTCTGTCGAACTGATTCGACACTACTTATCAGACTTTCTTGCTGAGACCGGGCGACTTGCTATTGCCGGCACAGGGTCGATGAATATTCGCTTGAACCAGCGTCTTGCAAATCTGCCCGAGGTTAAGGAGCTAGTTGTTCACCCGGCCTGCAGTGATGCAGGCACGGCAATTGGCGCCGCGAGCTTTGCGGTGCGGCAATCAGGCACCAAGATTCAGCCAGTTACGCATATGTTTCACGGCCCTTCATACAGCGCCGAGCAGTGTATCGAAGCCTGTAAGTCGCATCGGGATAAACCAATTTGGGAGGTTTTAGAGAAGCCCTATGAGAAGGCTGCAAAGATTCTTGCCGAGGGGCATTTACTTGCCTGGTACAAAGGCCGAATGGAATTCGGTACTAGGGCATTGGGCAATCGAAGCATTTTGGCTAATCCAAACTTTCCGGAGGTCGTGGAGAAGATCAATCATCAGGTCAAATTCCGCGAAGCCTGGCAGCCCTATTCGGTATGCGCGCTAGATAGCGTGGCTGAGGAATTTATCCCCGGAGAGGAACACGACAAATATATGTGCCGCGGCGTAACGGCGAGCGACAGCTGGGCTGAAAAATATCCTGCTATCGTTCACGTCGACAAGAGTACCGAAACACAAATAGTCGATGCCGATAGCAATCCAAATTTACATGAACTTTTACTTAGTTTTCAGAAGGAAACCGGACATGGCATGCTCATCAATGCGCGACTGAACCGGCCCGGGGAAGCCTTGGTGTGTTCACCTGAAGATGCGCTCAATATGTTTTTGGGTACGGATCTGGTTTATCTAATTATGGAAGGAGTCTTGATTACAGCGCGAGAACTATCGGATGAGTGGTAAGTCAGCGGTATTAGGCTTACCTAGTCGGCCATAGGATTGTTCACAGATGCTCTAGTCTACTCTTTCAAAAACTGCGATACGCCGTGTGTCGGCGTTGGGGAAATAGGCAAGTAAAGTCAACTTATCTGCGATGTTATTCTTCTTCAGTAAACTTCTCATTTCGAATGTAAGTTCCGCCACAATAGTATCGCCAACTTCACTGGATAGAATTTCCTTTTCGCTAAGGTTTCTTTGTACTAAATCATAGTCGTCGACCCTGCCACTGAAATAGGCGACAGCATGGTTGTTTGTTAGTAGCCCTGCAGAACCTTCGGTATTCTCGGCTATCCATTCAATCGAGTCTTTCACGTAAGACTTCGACTCGCCGAAGCTAAAATAAGAGTCAATCGCGCAGTAGCTGAAGAAAATCGCGATAATATAAGCTACGCTTTTCCGACCTGATGCCTTTGCATTCTCCAACAGATTTAGTACGACAGCGGGAACGAATAAGGCTAGCAAAATACACATTAGCATCGTGTAGCGGCTGGATAAATAGCGCGTAACAATAATGAAGCTAAGCAGTATCAGAAAATTTATGCAGAGATAGAACACAATAGGTACGGCAATTCCCCTATTGAGACGAAGATGACTCTTAAAGAACCCAATAGTCAAAATGATTAGATACGGGCCGCCTATGCCAGCAAGCAAATTGCTTAGTAGAATCGAAATCATGCCTGCCAGCAAGAATACTTCTATGTATTCGCGAGAGAAGGTCGCCGCGTACTCGGTAAATAACAATGAGCCTAAGAGTGCTCTCTCTTCATCGTTCAGCGTAAAATTACCAGAGATAAAGGGTTCATAGATAGAGGCGAATTCAACGAAGAGTTGTGCAAAGTTGAGGCCCACTAGTGAGAGGAAGAGTAGCAAGCCTAAAGAGAGGGAAATAATTACTGCATACAATTTGACGAGAAGGATTTTGCGAGCGCTGAATTCGAGGCGCGTATCGAACAGTAAGGAGATAGGGGTGAATGCCAGATAGACAAGCGCTTCTGCGCGAAATAACGCGGCTAGGAGCAGACATGTGCAGAAAATAATTGCAGAGCGCAGAGACTGCGTCTTGACGTACAGCAGGTACTGCCAGAGTGCCGCAATAGAAAGCGCCCAGAATCCAGTATCACGAATTAGTAGTTCGCGGTACTCATTCAACTGCGGGTATACAAGGATGCAGATTGCCGCGATGGCGAGCAAGGGCTCTGAATCATTGATTTGTTTTACAATACTGAGAAAGGCGTAAACAAGAATAGCGTAGAACATCGCGTTGATGAGCAAGCCAGCTGAGAATACATCCAGCCCAGTTGTGGATACGATGCCGATTAGAATCGAGTATGTTGCCCATGAATAATGTTGATAGGCAGCGATAATACCATCAACAAGGAATATCTCGGCGGTGCGCGCATAGGTATAAGCATCGGCGTTAGGCGTTTCCTGTAGGAGTAGGGTAAACAGAGACAGCACTAAGCTCGCCACTACTGCGGTCCATCTAATGTCGTGTTGTCGCCAATCTAGATTCATTTTTAGCTATACATTGTTAATATGAGATCAATAGGGCCGTGCGGAAGGGCCATCAGCCTGAGTCTTAAATCGCTTGTGTAACCAGAGATATTGGTCGGGCTGCTTTCTTATCGCCTGTTCCACTAATTTGTTGGTAGTGCGTGCGTCCGCTTGTGCGTCGCCGGTTGGAAAATCTTTTAGGGCTGGGGCGAAGTCGAGATGATACCCCGAGTTATCATCATTGCGATAATGGCTATAAAATAATACGGCAGAGTCATTTACCTTGGCGAATCGCGCGGTAGCGGTGATGGTTGCAGCCTGAACTCCAAAGAAGGGGACAAACACTGAGTGCCTCGCCCCGTAGTCCTGATCTGGCGCGTACCAGAGGATGCGCCCTCCCTTCAGGCTACGCATCGCGCCGCGTACATCTTTTCGGTCGTAGACATGGCGGAAGTGGCGAATGCGGCCGTTGAACATCGCAGCTTGAAACAGCGGGTTCTTGTTCGGTCGATAGGTCACATCCATGTCCCCAACTAGATTGAACAAAAATCCTCCCATTTCAAGGCTGGAGAAATGCGCACAGAGCAGCAACACGCCCTTGCCCTGAGCTATAGCCGCCTCCAGGTTTTCCAATCCAGTCACACTTGTACGAGATCGATAGTCTTCCGGTTCTCTAAACCAAGCGATCGCAACCTCGATAAGCCCTATACCGTTAGAGCGAAAGGTCTTTCTTACTAGTTTCTTGTGCTCTTGCTCGGAGAGTTCGGGGAAGCACAAGCGGAGATTAACCTCACAGATGTGTCGCCTCGATCTAGCGAAATAGTAGCTGAGCAGCCCCAGGCACCGTCCGATACGAATTTGCAATGGATACGGCAGATGTGCCGCCAGCCACATGGCAGATAGAGCCATCCATGTCGGCCAGTAGCGTGGCGCGATGAATTGGCTTAGGGGTGTTCTTATTTGAGAGTCTTCAGCCACTAGTTACGCCAGCGAGTACCGGGAGAATGAGGAGAATAATAGGTTTATCGCTCTTGCTTGCGCGAATTGTAGCAGAAGCCTAGAAATAACAGCACTTTACGAGGCATTGATTGTCTATCTACCTATGTCGAGAGAAAAACCCACTTACTAGAGTAAAACTGACATATTTAATAGGAAATTCCCATTTTTTTTAAAAATAGGGATATTGGACTTAACGTGGGGTTTTTTCTGTATTTATGCCATGTGATATCATCAGCCGCCATAAAAAGCAGTAAATATACAGCCTACGATTATAGGAAACCTCTAATGAAACTTGAGATGCCCCCCTTTCAGCAAGCCAAGCTCTTGGTTATCGGCGATGTCATGCTGGATCGATATTGGCATGGCGCCGCCTCGCGTATCTCACCAGAGGCGCCGGTACCGGTTGTGCAGGTTGGCAGCCAAGAAGACCGTCCAGGTGGAGCTGGAAACGTGGCACTGAATATTGCAGCTCTGGGTTCGGCGGCTACCCTTATCGGTGTTGTAGGTAAGGACGATAATGCGCAGGATTTGGAGTCTCGCCTTACCGCTGCTGGAGTTTATTGCGAATTTTTGAAATCAGAAGATAAGCCGACCATCACTAAACTGCGAGTAATTAGCCAGCATCAACAATTAATTCGACTCGATTTCGAGGAAAAGTTTGATGAGCAAGACGTAGCTGATCTGCAATCGCTCGCGGCTTCTCTTCTTCCAAGCGCGCAAGCACTCGTGCTCTCAGACTATGCGAAGGGTGCATTGCAAGATGTGGCCGCCTTGATCAAGCTCGCCAGAGGGAAAAATATTCCAATCATCGTCGATCCGAAAGGAACCGATTTTGAAAAATATCGCGGATCGACCCTGATTACGCCAAACCTGAGTGAATTCGAATCGGTTGTCGGACCTTGCGCAAACGAAGAGGAACTGGTGCGCAAGGGGCTCAAACTAATGAATGACCTCGAATTGCAGGCCATGCTTATCACCCGTGGTGAGCATGGCATGACATTACTGCGTCCAGGCTCAGAGGAATTGCATCTGCCCGCACGCGCGCGTGAAGTATTCGACGTGACCGGTGCAGGCGACACGGTTATCTCTGTGCTCGCGTCTGCACTAGCGGCAGGCGATGATATCGCCGAAGCAACAGCTATTGCGAACCTTGCCGCAGGATTAGTAGTCGCAAAGCTGGGCACCGCGGCGATAAGTGGCCCTGAATTACGCAGAGCGATACTGGCTGAGCAGAATTCTGGTATGGGTGTTATGACGGCGGAACAACTTAGTATCGCCGTGCATGATGCCAAAGCTCACGGAGAAAAGATCGTATTCACTAATGGTTGCTTCGATATCATTCATGCTGGGCACGTCGGTTATCTAAGCCAAGCGAAAAATCTCGGCGATAGACTCATCGTAGCGATCAATGCAGACGAATCAGTTACGCGACTGAAGGGGCCTGGTCGGCCAATTAACCCTGTTGAGCGAAGAATGGCCGTGCTCGATGGTCTAGAGGCGGTGGACTGGGTCGTAAATTTTGAAGAGGACACGCCAGAGGCGCTGTTGAAATCTTTGCAGCCAGACATTCTTGTTAAGGGTGGGGACTACTCTTTGGAGCAGGTTGTCGGCGGCGAGTATGTTCTTTCTTACGGTGGCGAAGTGAAAGCACTCGAATTTCTAGACGATTGCTCTACCTCGGCTATAGTAGAAAAAATGAAGGACTCGGGCTAGAAGGCTTTAGGCTAGCAGTAAGCAATAGAACACCGTTACTGCACGGCTTCTACATTTTCCTGCAGGTGGGTTGGATTTATAGTTCCCACTATCACGCTAGTGACACCTTCTTTGTCTAGCGCGAAACGTAAATTTCCCTCAGTGAAGTTAGCGCCAACAGGACTCTCAACGTTATCACCAGCTATGCAATCGTGGCCGCTATTCAATGCCTTCTTTACGAGAATTCCTTTCTCGAGCGCGAGCGCATGATCGATCACTATCGCGTCGTCCTGCATTGAAGGATTGTAGGTCACCATCACCAAGTCAAGCATCTCAACGGCCTTCATGCCGCCTTCCACAGTCTTGGTGGACATACCGACGGCTTTAATAAGGCCTTCTCCCTTGAGTCGTAGAAGGGTTTCAGCACAATCGCTGGATTCGAGAATCTTGCAGTCTTGTCCATCGGAATGAATCAAGACGATATCAAGGTAGTCAGTTCCTATGTCACGCAGACTACGTTCGATACTGCGTTGTGTATGCTTTGCAGAAAAGTCGTAGTAGGACTTCCCAGCAGTAAACTCTTCACCGACCTTGCTGCAAATAATCCAATCTTGCCGGTTTTTTAGGAGGCGCCCCAAGCGTTGCTCGCTGCTGCCATAAGCGGGTGCTGTATCGATGAAGTTGATGCCGAGGTCTTTGGCTTGGTCAATCAAAGCGGATACCTCCTCATCGGAAGGAAGCGAGAAACCACTGGGATACTTAACCTCTTGATTGCGGCCGATCTTGACCGTGCCGAAGCCTAGACAGGAAACCTCGAGGCCGGTTTTCCCCAGCTTTCTTTTTGCCAAACCCATTCGTTTCTAATCCCAGCGTGAAGTCGCAATCTCTGCGGCTTCTAGTACATCACTTAAATCCTGCTCAGCGGCAGCGGCAGCGGCAGTGCTTGAGGGAACAATTCCGCTAGCAGCGAAATGCTCAGTAATGCTATCGGCCAAATTCGGTGTAAGAGTTAGCTTCGTGGGCCATGCAACCAACACATTACTTTCTTCACTAAAATAGGCATTTTCCGGGCGGTAGTTGTTGTTTACATTGGCTTCCGCTCTATCGATGGCAAAGCAGTGAAATTTCATATCTGCAAAATTTATCCAAGGGAATAAAGTTGTTAGAAGCGTTCGAGCGGAATGAATCTGTGCGTTCGCTTCTTTGCCCACGCCGGCTTCGGCGATCTCACCGCCGAGGTACCAAACCGTTTCTCCCTCCGCATCGCTATGGGAGGTTACAGTTAGCGTCGGTGTTAGCTTAAAGCTATCCCCTATACAGTGCACAAAGACAGAAGGGAGATTCTTTCCCTTCACATAGACCATGTTCAACGGCCTCAATTGACTCTTTGGCTTCGCTAGGCCCGCATCATCAATGAGTTGCTGATTGCCTTTGCCGGCGCTGAAAATAAACTTCTGCGCTTTAAGAGAAAATTGCGTGTCTGTATCACCAAATGAGACAGCATTGACCAACCCCGATTCATTACGCTCGAACGTATAGCTCCCAGGGCTTATTCTGAATATCCAGTCACGCTGCTTCTCGGTTAACACTTCGAGTAGGGAGTTAGTATCTACCACAAAGTCCGGAAGTCTATAGAGCGTACCCTTGACGGTGGCGGCCTTGAAGAAGTCTGGATAGTCTTGCTTCTCTACCGCTGTAACTCTTCCGCTTAGGCTCTTGCTGCCGAGGAAGGTTTTAAGCTTCGAGCGAAATCCTGAGTCGGACCACATGTAGTAGTGTTCGCTGAGTACACGGCACCCTCTAAGGTCGATTTCTGCCTCGCCGGCTAGAGCGCTCCGCCAGCGTGCAGGCATATCGGATATGATATTAGCCGCATCACTTAGGGCACCATTTAGAGCATATTTGAGACCGCCATGGATAATGCCTTGTGAAGCGAGGGTCTGACCACAGCCGAGCTTGTCAGTCTCCAGCAATATGGCGTGATAGCCTTGATCGCGTAAGCGGTTCAGCAACCACAGGCCCGCAATTCCGCCGCCAAATATAACGATGTCGGTTGAATAGCTCGATGTCATTCGTTACCTTGGCTCGGTGCTGTAGTTGATGTGTGGGACGTGAGTGCCGGGTCTGCATTCGGATAGACTGCAGGACTCAAATTATATCGGCATAAGGGACTATTTCCCAATTACTTCCCTATCGCAGCGGCAAACTAAATAACTAGGCTGGGTTTTCATGCATCGAATTATCTACAGTGTCATTTTCTATCTCGCACTGCCTGTAATTATCATCCGCCTTTTGGTCCGATCTTTAAAAGTGCCGGCCTATCGAAAACGCATTGGTGAGCGTTTTGCTCTCCAGCCGATGCCTAAGGAGTTCGCCAAGAGCAAACTTACACTATGGATCCATGCGGTTTCGGTAGGTGAGACAGCTGCATCCGCGCCATTGGTAAAAGAATTGCAGCGTCTCTATCCTGACGCTCAGATTGTTATGACAACCATGACAGCCACCGGCTCAGACCGCGTCCGCATGCTTTTCGGCGGGTCAGTGATGCATGTCTACATTCCTTACGACCTGCCAGGCGCCTGCAATCGGTTCCTTGATAAATACCGTCCTCATCTTTTGATCTTAATGGAGACAGAGCTATGGCCAAATTTAGTGCATTCTTGTCATCGTCGAGGCGTCAAACTGTTGTTGGCGAATGGCCGGTTATCGGGGCAATCGGCAGCAGGTTATGGCCGTTTCGCGACATTTACGCGCAGCCTTTTAGAGAAGGTCGATTGCATAGCTGCTCAAGCTGCGCCCGATGCACAGCGTTTCATCGATCTTGGGGCCAATCCAGAACAGGTAGTAGTTACTGGTAGCTTAAAATTCTTAGTTAACGTGAGTGAGAAAGAGAAGCAAGCGTACTTTGCCGCAATCGAAAAAACAGCGCGACCTGTCCTAGTTGCAGCTAGCACACGTGAGGGTGAAGAAGAGAAAGTGTTAGCCGCGTTCAAAAAATGTCTTGCTGAAATCCCTTCTTTACTTTTGGTATTGATTCCACGACATCCTGAGCGATTCGTCAAGGCTGGCAAATTAAGCGAAGACGAAGGTCTCACTACAGTGAGGCGAAGTGACGGTGCAGTAGTAGAGCCTAACATTCAAGTTGTAATAGGGAATAGCATGGGAGAAATGCTGGACTACTACAGTGTCGCGACGATCGCGTTCGTCGGCGGAAGTCTTGTCGATACCGGTTGTCAGAATATCCTCGAGCCGGCGGCAATGGGCGTCCCAATTTTAGTAGGTCCCTCTCAGTACAACTTCGCGACCATCTGCAAACAACTGGAACACGCTGGTGGTCTAAAGACTGTACAGAACGAGATGGAATTAGCTCAGAGGGTTTCTACATTGATCGCAGACGAACGGGCGCGGCAGGAAATGGGTGAGCGAGGAAAACAGTTAGTAAGAGAAAATCAGAATGCCTTGCCCGCGTTAATGAAACTAGTTGTGCCTCTTGTCTCGAAGCCCTAGTAATTATTCTTATTCGAATTGGCGCGTCAGATTCTCAGCGCTATCGGATGTCACACGAATATTATCTTCGATACGAATACCTCCGCAGGGATAGAGTGCGTCGACGGTATTCCAGTTTATCACTTTACCACGATCTGAGCCTCGTTCTGCCTCTAGAATAAGTGGAATGAAGTACAAGCCCGGCTCCACGGTAAACACCATATCGGTTTCCATCACGCGTGTATTTCTCAGCGCTGGAGAATTCTCGGGCGGAGGCAATATGGCTCCGTCAGTATCAGACTGATGTCCACCTACATCGTGTACCTGAATTCCTAACAAATGCCCCACGCCGTGCGGCATAAACAGTTGAGGGATATTGAGCTCGACTAAATCTTCTACTTCACCTGCACAAATATTATGATCAATCAGGACACGGGCGATCCTTGCCAATGTTGACGTATGCAATGATTGGTAAGTTTTTCCAGGTTTAACTTCGTCGACTAGCGCGAGTTCCAACGTCTCCATCGCAGAAACAAGAGACCTAAATACTGGGTGAACGTTGTCGCTTACCGAAGTTCGGGTTATGTCCGAACCGTAAGCCTTTACGCGACAGCCGGCATCTATTAGGAGAACCTGCCCTTTGTCCGTGTTTGTTTTGCGTTTGAATTGATAGTGCAATATCGCAGCCTTCTCATTGAGAGCCACGATATTAGTATAGGGACATTCGTCTTCTAATTTTTGAGTGGCTTGCAGAAAGGCCATGTGAATCTCATATTCACTTCCCCCCTGTAAAAAACAAGCCTTAGCGGCGGCATGGCCGAGAAGAGCCAGGTGGTTAGCAGCACGCAATTGCTTGAGCTCATAGCCTGTTTTTACGGCTCGCGAGAAATCTAGATAGGCTAGTAGTTTTTTTGGGTTAATCAAAGCCTTATCGATGCCAAGAGAGGCGGCGATGTCAGTATGTCCTCCGATGTAGGCAACATCTGCAACTGAATGCAGCTTTAGTTGGGTAACGAGTTCATCTAGGCTACTCAATCTAACGATAGTGAGCGTTTCCTCCCATTCAGGTTCAACGTCTATATCCTGTTCATACCAGAAATCGCTGGGCACAATTTGGAAATAGATGGGCTTCTCCCCGGGACGGAAATAGACGAATTGATTGGGGCGGTTGACAGGAATCCAGTGCAGGAGGTGCCCGAAAGCTTGAAATGCCACTCCTCGATCATCTCCATAATAGTGGTGTTCCGCGCCGCTATGCACAAGTACCCCAACCAGCTGCGCGCCTTCGCTAGCGACATATTGCAGAGCATCGGTATAGGTGCGAGTGAGTGTAGCTATATGGTTGGCATAATTGTCTATGGTCAAGTCCGTGCCCCTGAGTGCTGTTTAATGCAGAGAGTTAGAATTATACTGCGAAATGACTGTCAACAGACAGAGCCCGTTGTTGCGATAGGAAGGGGGATAAGATGCTATACCCTATGTTTATGTTGGTCATTCTAACTATGGTAATAATGGTACTCACGGCTCGCGTGAGGGTTGGATCTGTACAGACAGGTAAGGTGCCGCAGAGCTACTACAGCTTAATGCAAGGGCACGATATTCCAGATTTCGTCGCTAAGACGACACGTAATTTCAATAACTTATTCGAAGTTCCGACGCTGTTCTATGCAGGTGGCGCCGTGTATTTGGCGTTGGACCAGACGGGTCAACTACCCGTAATCAATGCTTGGATCTTCGTAGTCGCGCGGGTGATTCACAGTATAATTCATCTAAGTTACAACAACGTGGTGCACAGACTCACTATATTCGCCATTGGTAATCTTTCTGTTCTGGTTATGTGGCTGGGTATAGTTAATGCTGCTGGGTAGTAATCGCGGTATGATTTTAACTAATAAAAAGTAGAACGAGCCAATATTGGGGAAAAATAGGGAGACAAAAATGTCTGACGTAGCAGTTTTTATGATAGCCAATCTCGTCATTGAAGATGCGAGTGAATACCGTAAATATGAGAAGGGGTTCTTCCCCATATTAAAAAAATTTGGTGGCGAGTTCGTTACATTCGATGATAGCCATGAAAATTTCGAAGGGGATTCTCCGCTCGAAGGTCGCATCATTATCTTCAAATTTCCCTCGGAGGAATTAGCCAAGCAGTGGTACAACGATGATGATTATCAAGCTCTTTCCGAATTTCGCCGTGCTGGTACGACGTTGAAAAGTATTACACTGGTTCATGGATTGCCGCCAAGAGTTTAGGGCTTCGACGCGTGTACCTGGCAGTAATTTTTCTATTGTGGGCTAGAAGTCTATAGATGGTTAACGAATGTTAAACGGAGATTAGCAGTCATGATTTGGCCAACTACACCAACATTGCGGGGCAAGGAAATTACTGATTATTTGGGTATTGTCGTGGGAGAGGTAATTCTTGGGGTTAATACATTCAGCCTATACGACGATATCGTCGACGGCCGCAGCGGTGCTTATGAAGAACAGATTAAGGGTACGAATAGACTATTGATTAGATAGTCTATTGGCGAGAAGTCAGATGCTGTCCTAGACTTAGGGAGAAACTACTGAGCAGTTAAGGACAGCGCTGGTGATCTATTCCGCATTTAAGCACAAGCATCCGGTTCTATCTGAGCCACTACATTTACTTCTCGAAAAGTTACGCCCAAATGCAGGGCAAAAATTTCAAACGCTCACACAAGCGCTATTTGAGAGGCCTACTCTCGATGATGAAAATCAGATCGCCTATGCCTTTCGGCAACCGGTCAATATTGTCAACTCCCTCCTCGCTAAGAATCGGCGTCATAATTGCCGGTTTGAGCAGAGAAGGAACAAAGTGGAACGAGCCTCACTCGTTCAACGCTACTGCGAAGGTTTTGAAATGCCGCAGCGCGAAGACTATCTAAACCTAATTAAAAAAGACGGCCGCTCACGTATTGTTACCTCGTTCCACAGTGGCGATTTTCTGTACGGAGCCGCCAGTCTGTTTAGTCTAGATAGCAACCAGCGAAACAAATATGTATTAAGTCTGAATAGGAGTTGTGATGCCTGCTATTCGAATTTGGCTGCAGGCTTTGACCGCGGTGCGCTAGGCCCAAAGAGCGAATTATTGCTTTGTGATACCGACTCGTTGGAGCTCTCTGGGATACTCCGAGCGGGCAATGCATCGCTACTTCTTTTCTGTGATGTTCCTCCTGGGCTCAATGAAACTATCGAAGTGAAATTTCTTGATCGGCAGGCTTGGTTCTCAATCGGGCCTGCAATCCTTGCGCTTGCGAACAGAGTGCCACTACTTCCCTTCATCAACTACTCAACAGGCAATTCTAGCTACCTGAAATTAGGTGGTCAGATCGAGCCGGAACTGTTGCCTTCGGAAACACTGCGAATGGGGGCGAAGAGGATTACGCAGAGTTTGGTGTCGTTCTTCGAGCCTGTTTTCCTGGAAAACCCCGAGCAGTGGAGATTTCTCTCCTTGTTGCCAGGATATTTCTCTAAGCCGAGTACAGCGGCTATTTCTCGGTGTTAGCAACCAGTGAAATGGACAACTAATACAGATCGAAAGCGACGAACAATACCAGCATGAATTTTCGAATAGATGAACATCTTGTTACAAGTGTTAGGCAATGTCTACGCGAGCATTGCGACGGGGCTATCTTCGATCGAGAGACAATTCTTAGTGAGCTTAATCTAGATTCTCTCGATCTACTAGAGAGCCTTTTCGAATTAGAAACTCACTATGGGAAGACATTGAGTAATGCGGAGTTAGCCTCACTAGTTACGGTAGAGGACTTAGTAAAAGTCTTTGCTTCATCTATTAGTCAAGCATAAGAAAAATTTAATGGCTGTGCAGAACCCAGACAACCTGTTTCGTGAGAGGGCGATTGCTCACAAAATGTTGGGCCCCCCTTCCGCGCCTGTGATTGCACTGGCGAACTACTTCAAGTTGCAACTAGTTTTGTGGGTGCTGCTGTTGCTTGTCGCGACGTATCTACTAACTAAGACGACCTATAAGGAAACAGTAGCGGCGCAAGGAGTATTAGAACCGGTCGGGGATGTTCAAAAAATTGTCTCCGTGGTTGCGGCGAGAGTGGAGAAAATTCACGTTAACCTAGGCGAAACAGTCGAGAGTGGCGACATACTAGCGTCACTGTCTACCGGTATTTATAACGGGGAAGGTGCCTCTGTTGTGCAGGAAAACATACAGCAGTTGCACACCGATCGCGAGTTACTAGTGAAGAAATCTCAGGTTCAGCAACTGGCACAGGAACAGTCCAAGCATTGGAGCAGGCTGGCTGTTGCGAATGTCCACAGTAGTAAGCTAAGCCTTGAGGAGGAAGTGGAGTTGCTGACAATTCGAATTCAGTTGAGTGATCGAAACCTACTGGCAGTTTCGACACTACTTCAAGCGGGAAACAGTTCGACTCGTGAATCCGATCAACTGCACCAAGCACATCTAGAGCTTCTCGGCCGCAGGCAGATGCTCTCACAAAAGTTATTGCAATATGACTATGAACTAAACTCTCTCGACAACGCTGAGCAACTCGCGCAGTTCGATTCAGAACAGGCCAGCCTGCAGATTCAACGAGAGCTGCAGGTAATCGATCAGAAAATCATGAGCCTGAGCAACCAGGCGCTATTCACGGTGGTTGCTCAAGGGCCGGGTATAGTAGCAGAGTTGGGATTAGACAGAGGCAAGTCGGTACTGCCGAATCAACCGCTATTTGTTATTAACCCGTCTAACACGAAGGTACAAGCCACGCTCTACGTGCCAGCGGCAGTGCAGGCAAAGCTAGTGACGGGGCAGTCTGTCCTGCTTCGATACGACGCATTCGATTTTAGGCTGTACGGTCGGTATGAGGCCACGGTGGTTGCTATTGGAAGGGCTAGGCTGGATCCGAGAGAAACTGTATTGCCAATCGCTGGCATTAACGAGCCTGTATTCAAGGTAACCGCAGAGCTACATGAATCCATGGTACAGGGAGATTCACTTTACCGGCTGCAGAGCGGAGCGACACTCATGGCAGATTTCGTGCTCTGGGAAATGTCGCTCTTGCAGTTCATCTTTAGGCCTATTTTGGGGTTGCAGGGCAAGGTGACATGATCGATATTTTCAAGTCTCGCGATACAGTGCCCATGATATTCCAGAACGAAATGGCTGAATGCGGCTTAGCCTGCCTGGCTATGATTGCCAACTATTATGGCAAATTTTCAGATATACGTACCTTGCGAGAAAGCCTCTGCATGCCGGCCGGTGGCGCATCTGTAAAACATTTACTGCAAGCTGGTTTACGACTTGATCTTCAAGGAAGGCCTCTTAAACTTGATCTCAAAGATATTGGCCTACTAACCCTTCCGGCAATCCTACATTGGGACACGGACCACTTCGTTGTATTAAAGAAAATCACGAGCAAATCATTCGTTATTCACGACCCTGCGATGGGCATACGAAAATATGGTCTATCGGAATTGGACCACCATTTCACAGGAATAGCGATTGAACTGTCCCCAACTATTTCGTTCACGCGGGAAAGGCAAGCAAAAGAAGTTTCTTTGAAGGCGCTTTTCAAGGCAACTCCTAGCTTTCGCCAAGCCATCAGACAAGTCTTTTTTCTCTCACTCTTGCTACAGGTGTTGACGCTTATCTTCCCGCTTTATCTGCAGCTGGTGATTGATCAGGGGCTCAGCAAAGGGGATATGGATATTATTTTTCTCGTTGCACTGCTTTTCTTGCTAGTCATTCTAGCCAAGACAAGTGTCACCTATTTTAGAGGAGTGGCGCTACTACAATTTTCCAGCCAATTGGGCTTTCACATGGTAAGTAACACCTTTGCACACTTGCTTAGACTACCTTTATCGTACTTTGAAAGAAGAGAGATGGGTGATATTGTTTCCCGATTTTCCTCACTCGACAATATCAAACAGCTCGTCACCCAAGAGATGATTACGGTGATAGTAGACGGCTTGTTCTCAGTCTTAACCTTTATCCTGCTATTTCTCTACAGTCCGACTTTGGCATTCGTTGCACTGCTTTTCGTGACTATTTTGTCACTTATTCGTCTTCTGGTTATATCTAGGGAAAGATCGTATCGACAAGAGGTGCTACAAAGTGGAGCCAAACAACAGACTCGATTCATGGAAAATATTCGATGCATAGCGGTAACCAAAAATTATGCGATTGAGTCTGAGCGTTTGTCGCAGTGGCAGAACTACTATGCCTATTTTATTAACTCGAGCTATCGACTCGGACATCTCCAGCTGAGTCTAAGCACCCTGCATAGTCTTTTATTTGGGATAGATCATGTTACGACGATCTACCTAGGCTCATCCGCAATACTTAGTGGCCAACTGACCATAGGTCAATTGATGAGCTTTGTTTTTCTTAAGCAAAATTTCTCCGGCTCAGTGGCCGCGATGCTTCCTAAACTAACTGAGATTCGACTCTTAAGACTGGAACTTGATCGAGTATCAGATATTATTTTTGAAGAACCGGAGCAGAGCTTTCAAGATACCAACCTTTTCAAGCGAGGAATTTCCGGTGCCATTGAGGTGGACAATCTTAGTTTTCGTTATTCCCCAGCACAGCCCGAATTATTTAGGAACCTTAGCTTTAGCATCACAGCCGGTGAATTCTTCGCGATTTCAGGACATTCCGGAAGCGGTAAATCTACGCTCTTGAAACTATTGCTTTGTTTGGCCACACCGTCTGCGGGTGAGGTTCGTATTGATGGCCGCTCGATCCTTGAGCTCGGAGTGAGTCAGTACAGGTCACAAGTTGCAGCTGTGCTCCACGAAGACGGTTTGTTGTCGGGTTCTCTTGCCTACAACGTTCACCTAGAGCTGGAACCGTTAAATTCAGAGCGACTAGAGGCGGCGTGCCGGATAAGTTGTATCTATGATGACATAAGCAAATTACCTATGGGGTTTACTACACAGGTAGGTGAGATGGGAGTGGCACTCTCTGCGGGTCAGATACAACGTGTTCTGCTTGCCAGGGCGCTGTATCGACATCCGAAGATATTAGTGTTGGATGAAGCGTTATCTCATCTAAGCATTAACGCAGCGTGTGAGATCATTGCGGGCATTCGCGATTCGAAGACCACTCTTATTCTTGTAACCCATAATGCGGAATTAATTGGCCTAGCTGATTGCTTGCTGGAATTAGGAGCACAGAATGCGCTGCAAAGAGTGGCTGGAGAAAAATGAAGAGACAGCGATTGAAAGGAGGCGAGTAGATATTGGTTACTAGAAGCTTAATGCCGGGGAAAACCTATTTCACTGTCATAAAAGAGAAGGCGTTCGGTACTGGATTCTTTGACGATGCGTGCAAAGAATTCTATCTTCGTCGTCTCCTGCATTGTCAGAATGCATTCCAGGTGCAGCTGCATGCTTATCTTTTGATGGAGAAAGAACTATTTTTGATATTTACACCGTCGACGCCATCGGGCTTTGATTCGTTCGTTAGATTTCTCAATGATAGTTATAGTAGATACTACTTAATTCGATTCGCGCGCCGTGTTTTCGCTTGGCAGAATGAGCCGCTTGTATGCCGGATTCCAAATGACAAGCTTATCCTAGATTGCCAAAAATTTGTCGAACGCCATGTGCTCGACTTTAACAGCGAAGGTCACCCAGGGGAGTACGGCTACTCCAGTTATTGTGCGAACGCGTTTACGTACAAGCCAAATTTTTTGAAGCGTCATCGAGTAGTTCGACAATTCATAAATATTGACACCAACGGCCTACAACGATATCGAAATTTCATTGCGAGGCCATTTCGTGAAGAGTACCATCTGTTATTGCGGAATCGGTTCCTCTGCGGGCAATCTTTGTTGCAGTACAAACCTTCTTTTAAGCTAGAGAATAATAGGTCGTTGACCAAACTAGAAGACATCAGCACAATAAAAAGCCACCACTGAATGATGAAATAAGGAGTTGTTGAAGGGGAATGGAAAGATGAGATAGCTTGGCAGGGAAGGTGTCAAGTTGGCTCTCATCTGGCTACGATAATTCGCTACAAGCTCCATTAAATCGAGGGAAAATGTCTAAGCCGCAGGCGTCAAATTTCTATCCTTTTTACGATCCCTATCGTGATAGTGGTGGGTTAGGTTATGGGAGCAAGTTAGGAATTTCACTCGGTTTTGGTATCGGCTATGCGCTGCTTCAATATTATTCCCTGTCGGATAGAACAGTTTTCTTTAGCGAAAATTTCTGGACACTAGCTCTAATAATTTCCACCTCATTTTTCGTGCTCTACGTTGCCACGGATGTATTTCGAAGCAACCTTAATGCGATGCGCGACATCGAAGGTAAGTATGCCGTCAGATTAAAGGATGTTGATGAGTGGATGAGCGACAAATGGTTGCTTCTTGTGGGGTTAGCGTCTGGAGTAGTAAACGCCATCGTGGGACATCTTCTAGGTATTCCATTAGTTTTTTTCGAATCAAGCTCCTCTCTGGCGATGGCCTATTTCGGATTTTTTTTAGGCGGGTTGGCTAGCGGCATGGGCCTGTTAGCAATCACCGCAGTGATAGTGCTCTATCTAAAATTCGCTCTCACTCTTCAGTACATATTAGACCCTAACGATCCTGATGGTAACGGCGGTATTAAAAAACTAGGAGATTCACTTTGGTTCTTCGGCGGTCTAATTGGAGCCGTTGGAGTTTTGGTCAGCATATATATGTTCGGTATCTCCTGGGTTTTTATGCATAAGCGGTATGTTCAATTTATTTTTTTATTTTGGGTTTCTCTGCCCTATGTTCTTGCAGTATCTATCGTGTTGATACCTGGCCTCGCTGTAAGACGACAAGTTTCTTACTTCAAGTCATATAAATCTGGCCAGCTCAAACACGAAGAGATGAAACTGTATTCAAGCTATAAGCAGTTCGAATCCAAAGAAGATGAAGAAATTATCGCGGAAAAGAAACAGCTTGGTGAGAAGTTGGAAAGAATTCAGAGCGAACTAGAATCACTCAAGAAGATGCGCAATTCGCATATCGATGGAAAGAGCTCGAACTAGACGAGCTCCACTTCCTTTCTACTACTGCTATTCATAGCTTTCAATGCTTGGACAGGCACAGAATAAATTCCTATCACCGTATACGTTATCAATGCGGTTTACACTCGGCCAGTACTTATTAGAAGCAACTGTGTCTTCTGGTTGGCTAGGGTAGGCGGCCTGCATTTTACTGTAAGGCCTGTCCCAACCCTCATCCATTATGTCGGCGAGGGTATGGGGCGCATTTTTTAACGGATTGTTCTCAGCATCGATATTACCCGACTCGACATCTGCGATTTCTTTGCGAATCTGGATCAGTGCGTCGATGAATCTATCTAGCTCCGCCTTCGACTCACTTTCTGTTGGCTCAATCATCAGCGTCCCAGAAACTGGGAAAGACATAGTTGGTGCATGAAAACCGAAGTCCATAAGCCGCTTAGCGACATCTTCCTCACTGATGCCCGAGCTTAGTTTGAGCGGACGTAGATCGATAATACATTCGTGAGCCACCATGCCATTGCGACCTGTATAGAGTACAGGGTAGTGCTCGGCCAATCTGATAGCGATATAGTTCGCGCTGAGAATTGCGACCTGAGTTGCCTTCAGTAGGCCCTCGGCACCCATCATAGCGATGTACATCCAGGAAATTGGTAGTATTCCGGAGCTGCCCCAAGGAGCGGCAGAAACCGCGCCATTATTAGTTTCTGGGCCGTTTAGCTTAATCAGGGAATGGTTCGCCACGTGCGGAGCGAGGTGCTTCTTTACTCCGATTGGGCCCATACCTGGGCCACCGCCACCATGTGGAATACAGAATGTTTTGTGCAAGTTTACGTGAGAGACGTCAGCTCCGATATCAGCGGGCTGCGCGACTCCAACCTGCGCATTGAGATTGGCGCCATCCATATATACTTGCCCACCATGATCATGAACTATTTGGCAGATTTCCTTCACGGCTTCTTCATACACTCCGTGTGTGGAAGGGTAGGTAATCATCAACGCGGCGAGATTATCAGTATTTGCTTCAGCTTTGCTGCGCAGATCTTCAACATCGATGTTGCCATTGTCGTCGCAGGCAACGAGTACAACCTTCATGCCAATCATTTGTGCGCTGGCTGGATTGGTGCCGTGTGCCGAAGTCGGTATTAGGCATACATCACGTGTACCCTCACCGATGCTCACAAGATATTTCTTGATGGCCAGCAGGCCAGCATACTCTCCCTGAGCACCCGAATTCGGCTGCATACTTACGGCATCGAAACCGGTAATTACCTCTAGCATTTTTTCAAGGCCGGAGATCATCTGTTGGTAGCCTGCCATTTGTTCTATTGGGGTGAACGGATGCGGTTTTGCAAACTCGGGCCAACTAATTGGGGCCATCTCCGCAGAGGCGTTAAGTTTCATCGTGCAGGAACCCAATGCGATCATCGAATGGGTAAGTGAAATATCTTTGTCTTCGAGCTTCTTCAAATAACGCATCATCTCGGTTTCGCTATGATAGCTATTGAAATTGTGATGTTGTAAATACTCGCTGTGACGAATCAGATTGTCTGGGATAACTGCTGCCTTTTCGCCACTTACGATTTGCGCGTCAATGTTGGCAGATGAAAGTTTCTGTGCCGCATCGCCGAGAATTACCCGCCAAATAATTTCAACATCTTTACTGGAGGAACACTCGTCCAAACTTATGCCGATTGACTGGTCTTGCTCGACCCTATCGATACGTAAGTTTATCTTGTTCATTTTCGCTCGATCTAAAATAGCAGCAATACCTCCAGCATCTACCTTAAGCGTAAGAGTATCGAAGAAATTTTCGTTTACTATTTCAATGCCGGCGTTCTGCAAGCCTGCGGCCATTATAGAAGTTAGTCGGTGAATTCGCTGAGCAATATTCTTAAGGCCTTTGGGTCCGTGATACATCGCGTAAAGTGCAGAAATGTTTGCCAATAATACCTGCGCGGTACAAATATTGCTGTTCGCCTTCTCGCGGCGTATATGCTGCTCACGAGTCTGTAGTGCCATACGAAATGCTTGGCGCCCACGTTTGTCAATGGAGACGCCGATGATGCGGCCGGGAACGGCACGCTTGTAGTCTTCTTTAGTAGCGAAGTAAGCAGCATGCGGCCCGCCGTATCCCATGGGCACGCCGAAGCGCTGCGTGGTGCCGGTTACGACATCTGCTCCCATCTCACCTGGGGGCTTTAGAAGTGTCAGGCTCATTAGGTCTGCCGCGACGATCGCGATTGCTTTGTGTTCGTGCAGCTGGCTGATAACCTCGGTGAGATCCCGTACTTCGCCGGTTACCGCAGGATACTGGAAAATAGCACCAAACAATTCGGACAGATCGGCATCATTGATATCACCTATGATTAGCTCAAAGCCGAAGCATTCTGCTCTAGTCTTTATGACATCGATGGTCTGCGGCAAACATTGCTGATCAACGAAAAACGTATTCGCTGTTCGGTTCTTACTTACACGTTTCGCGAGTGACATTGCTTCCGCCGCGGCAGTCGCCTCATCAAGAAGCGAGGCGTTTGCCAGGTCCATTGCGGTTAGGTCCAGAGTCATTTGTTGAAAATTGAGCAGACACTCTAAGCGACCCTGCGAGATCTCAGGCTGGTACGGTGTATACGCCGTGTACCAACTAGGATTTTCCAATACGTTGCGCAAGATTACATTTGGCGTGAAGGTGTCGTAGTAGCCGAGCCCAATAAATGATTTTGCCGTGCCATTCTGTTCAGCGATTGCTTTTAGTTTCGCAAGAGCCGCGTTTTCAGTAAGCGGGCCATCCAATTTCAGGGCGCTTTTTAGGGCTATCGCCTCGGGAACAGTGCTGGCGATAAGCTCATCTAGCGATTCCAAATTTAGTACTTGCAGCATCTGCTCTATCTGAACTTTACTCGGGCCAATGTGTCGATCGATAAATTCGCCGCTGTATAGCAGGGCATCGAGAGACACAGCGGAGTCGTTCAGTGCGGATTCGTTTTTAGTCGCTGGATTGGATTGCGTTTGCATTACTGTCCTTGCAGGAAACATAATTTATCTTCGATATTTAAGTGGCTATACAGATGAGGAGTTAATTGATGGTCTGCAGTTGGCAAAGATTATTCGCCTACGTTGCTCAGCTTCCTAACCCTCTTCGCAGTGATCCGAATACGCGTCGGCGTCCATTAATTCATCCAATTCTAGTTCGTCACTCATTTTAATCTTATAGAACCAACCGTCGTCGTAGGGATCTGCGTTGACCGTTTCCGGAGCCTCAGAGAGCGTATCATTGGTGGCAATAATTTCACCAGATATTGGACTGTACACATCCGATGCAGCTTTCACTGATTCTACGACCGCCACTTCATCTTTTGCGTGAATCGTAGCAGCTACTTCGGGCAGTTCCACGAATACGATATCACCCAATGCATCTTGTGCATGATTGCTGATGCCTACCGTTGCGGTGCCATCATCTTCGAGTCGAATCCATTCATGAGTGGTGGCGTATTTAAGATTGTCTGGATATGTGCTCACTAGATATTCCTCTTTTGATCGGTGCTAATTGTAACCCTACTAGGCAGCTGAATTACTACGAATTAGTAGAACTAATCTATGGGTTAAGTCTCAATCTTCTACTCGAATACCTTCTTACCGAAACGAACGAAGTTTGGCTTTACTATTCGTACGGCGGTCAGTGTGCCGCGAATATCAACTTGACAGGCTCCGCTATTTGCAGGGATTCTAGCTAATGCGATTGAATGCTTCAATGTGGGAGAAAAGCTACCACTGGTAATTACGCCTTCTCCATTTTCGCATAGAACTTTTTGGCCCTCCCGCAGCACACCCCGCTGTTCCAGAACTAGCCCGGTAAGAATTGGCGTCGTGCCGGCCTCGCTCTCTGCTAAGTGAGCCGCGACCGCCTTCCGACCAATGAACTCGCGGTCCTCGGGCTGCCAAGCGATTGTTTGTTTCATATTGGCGGCGATGGGTGAGGTAGTTTCATCCATGTCGTGGCCATAAAGGTTCATGCCTGCTTCCAAACGCAGCGTATCTCTTGCGCCCAAACCTACGGGTTTGACGCCAACCGTTAATAGCTTATCCCAAATTTCTGGAGCCTCTTCACTGGGTAGGATTAGCTCGAGGCCCTTTTCGCCAGTGTAACCGGTGCGAGCTATGAACCATGATCCCGATTCGAAGCCACGGAAGTTCTTTAGCTCTGTACTTATTGCGGCGCGGTCACGAGTCAGTATCGTGCTGACTTTGTCAATTGCCTCAGGCCCATGAACGGCTAGGATAGAGAGCTGCGGCTGCTCTTCAATACTAACGTCGAAGTCTGCTGCGTGAGTGCGTATCCAGGCCAGGTCTTTGTCGCGGGTGGCGCAGTTCACCACGACGCGATAACCAAAGCTCATACGGTAGACAATCAGATCGTCAACAACGCCACCCGTCTCATTCAACATACCGCTGTACAGAGCCCGCCCAACTTCATCTAACTTGGCGACATCGTTCGCTAATAGATAGCGCAGGAATGTCTCAGCTTCATCGCCCGACACATCGACTACTGTCATATGTGATACGTCGAAGATGCCGGCCTGGTTTCGTACTAGATTATGTTCTTCTATCTGAGAGCCATAATTAATCGGCATATCCCATCCGGCGAAATCGACCATTTTGGCGCCGGACTCGAGATGCTTCCGGTATAGCGAAGTTTGTTGGCCCATTTAATAATACGTCCGAGTCGCGGGAAAAGTAGGCGTCATTTTACCCACAGCTAGAGTCTTTTAATAGGAGAACCTGAGGTGTTTTAGCACTCTATCTTGGGGCTACTAATGGACTAGGATTCTTGCAGAAAAATATTCCTAGGGGAGCCAGGCATAACTAAACTTAGCGAATACTGTGCGGTTGGTTTTCTCGATGGCGTCGTAAGTGTCGTTCTGAAAGCCGGCATCGGAGTAACCGATAAAGAAACGGGTGGCGGCGCTGAATCTATAGCTATAGAGAAGCTGTGTGGTGAGTTGCTTAGTGCGTGCCTGCACAGATCTGACGTAGAGATCCTGATTACGTTTGTTGTCCGTATATTGGAGCGTAAAGCGAAGAAAGCTGCGTGCACTAAATTGGTACGTCGTCTTTAAATCAGTCAGATTCGCGGTAAATAGCCTGCCGCCGTCGACATCGAATTGCTGTAGAGTATGATCGAAATCCAATTCCAGATGCTTGCCCCAGCGATAATTGACGCTAGGCCCAAGGCGCTTCGACCTGCCAAGGCGAGTATTGGCAAAGTCGACAATATCCTCAACTCGTATTAGGGCACTCAGGCGCAAGTTCGCTCTGGGAGTAAACCCAATTCTAAGCTGATTGAACTGTTCATCGAAATATTTGCCGTTCCAGTAGGTCTCGCTACCACCGAATAGTCCACTGAGAAAAGACTGCTTGGGGCCGTCCATATTGAGGAATACTTCAAATTCTTCTTCGAGCTGCAGGCCTGACTGGTCTTGTGTTCTGTCATAGTCTAGCGCGACCCGGATGCGATTGAAGAAGTCGTCCGATTCGCCGCGCCAGGTGTGTCCTACTGTCGCCACGACAAACTTGAAATCGACTCGGTTTACGAAACCGAGATCCGCACGAAAATCATCCCCCATGTCTGTATAGCCCAAGCGCCAGTCCCAGCGCCGATCGTTGTGGCGGTACTCTAGACGCTGGCTAGTATCGCTAAGGCTGCCTGCCTGCCCGTATTGGCTCTGTATGAGGGTTGGATAGTCAGAGCTGGAGTGCATGGTCTGAATAGAGATCGAATCTTGGTCAGTAGGCCTGAGCACTGCATCGACACTGCTGACGGTATTGTTGTAGCCGTCAGCCCGGCGGTCGGTAATCAAGGCGCCGATTGTGGAATTTTCGAAAATATCGAGGCGATAGCGGCCAATCGCTACTTTGGATTCAGTCTCACCGAGTGAGGCAACGCTGGAGCCTAGGCTGCGGGGTATCAAGAAACTCGTGGTTACATCGTTGGCAGTGAGCAGGGCATAGGTGTGGCCTCCACTTTTGCCCGTGAGTTTTAGGCCATAGTCCGGATCGGAAATGTTTCTCGTGTGCACGAGTCGCTCAAAGGTATCGAAGTAGTCTGCGCCGTCTAAGAAGAAAGTTCGTCGCTCGGGGAAGAAAAGGCTAAAAGTGTTGTTGATATCTAACTGTGCACTATCGGCCTCGACTTGAGAGAAGTCGGGATTCAGTGTCGCGTTGAGATACAAGTCTTGAGAAATTCCCCAGCGCACATCGAGGCTGCCTTGTGCATCGATACTCTCGCTATCCCAACCGCCCATGGCTGGGTTTCTGTTCTCTACCGAAGTGGAGGTTACAGTCGGAATAATCTCGAGATTTCTACTTCGAGTTAGATTGGCAAAACCGTCCGCCTTACTTATCTGACAAATATAACAAGCTATGTTTCTATCTCGTGGATTGTTGGCGATTCGCGTATCTCGATCACGCGGATAGAACCTGACTAGATCGATGCCCCAAGTCTGGTTGTTCTCGTTAGGCGTAAAACGTAACTGCTTCATCGGAATAGCCATCTCTACGACATAGCCATCCTCGTTAATCTGTCCAGCGCTGTCCCATATGGCATTCCAAGATTGGTCTTCATCGCCGTTCACATCGTCTTGAATGGCATCCGCCTGCACACCATAGGGATTGGCAAAGAATTCGAATGCACGTCTTTCGTCGTTGAAGGTGTCCAGAATGATCGCCACCCAGTCATCGTTCCACATGGAGTCTCTGTCTCTATAGAACGCGCGGATTTGATCGGGGTCCGGATCTAGAGCGATGAAGGCGACGTACAGTACCTCGCCATCTTCCATGAGCAGGGCCTGTGCCTCCACCTCGGCGGGGACGTTGTCATTCGGATTGGTTTCTATATTGACAGGAATGCGCGTGGCCTGACTCCACTCCCCCTGATCGATTTGTCCATCTATACGTGGCTCGGTATTCACTCTAGGAATGTTGTAATTGGGCTGTGACTGAGCATGAAGCTCGTATGAGGGGTATCCCATGAAAACCAACGCCAAGAGAACAAGGCTCGTGCTGAGCTTAAGGCTAGGGTGTGAGGACAAATCCATTTCTACGGCTATTTTGTGAGACAACTGCCTCGATTATTTTTAGTTAGCCCTGACAGAAGGGCCATGCCATGAGCGTTTAAGCTGGGCGAGATTATTACATTTGGTGGAGACAAAGGGAAAAGGGTAATAGGGAAAAGCGAACTTTGCTGCAGTCAAAACGTTGCTAGCTACGCCGCTCACAAAAAGTGGGAAGCCTTTCGACTTCCCGTTAATTTTTCAGCATTTAAAGTTCAGAGAGGGCCTCAAGTATGTCATCGAAGGGAGGTCGGTCTTGATATCTCTCTTCTGCAAACTTGGCCTTAATAACTCCGTTTGGATCGACTAGGAATATGCCGGGATACGGTATGCCATATACTCGGTGCCCTGGTTCGTAGTCTACATTGCGAATACCGAAGGCATTCACATGGGTGACTTCTTCATCATGAAGAAGAGGGAACTGAACGTCCTGATTTTCTTGCACGGTCTTCAGCGTCTCCACTGAGTCGAAGGTTAGGGCAACAACATTGATGCCCATTGCTTCTATCTGATCACTGATTTCAGTCAGCTGCACGAGCTGAGCTTTACAGTATGGTCACCAGTCAAAGGACCGGCTCAGCATCAAGAGCATGCCCTTTTCGCCTTTTAAGCTGTCGAATGACTGAACATTGCCATCCTGATCTTGTGCCGAAATTGCCGGAACCGATGCGCCTATAGGAAAGTCTGGAGCCCAGACGAAATCCTGTGCCATCGAAACCTGGAAGCTGCCAAGTAACATCAGGGTAAACAGGAATTTACTCATCATTCCGACGTGGGATTGCGTTTTTGGATTCATGACTACCTCACGAGTTTTAATAAAATTTTTGCCCTGCCTTCGCTTTTTGAACGAGTTAAAGCATTATTGACAATACCTGATTCATGCCGGCTTTGATTGCAAAATAATTAAGTTATTTAGAATTCGATGAGGTATTTCAATGCGGTGCTCCATATATCGGCTGCAGAAGCACTGTAGCGCTGCATATTCAGCCGCACAGTCCTGAATCTGGATTAATGTCTAATTTTGATCGAGGCCTGCGAGAAATCTCTCGCCACGCGGTAGATAGTTATTGTCACTATCGAGAGAGAAAACCACGGAGTTTGAGCGGCCGATGATTTCTTCTCTGGGCACGAAGCTATAGACACGACTATCTGCGCTGTTATCGCGGTTGTCTCCCAACACGAAGTATTGGCCTTCAGGCACCACGGTAGGTCCGTAGCTGCGAGCCGTTCGGCTGGCGAAGCGGTTAGACAAGCGCGCCTGATGCGTCTTATCTGGGAGCTGTTCTAGAATGATAATGGAATCGTCATCTCTGGAGAGAACCTCGTAATGCGCGGCCTCACCATTGATAACAAGGGCGTTGTTCTGCATGTAGATGGTGTCGCCAGGCACGCCAACAATGCGTTTAACAAGGCGCTTATCAGCCTTTTTAGAGTCGATGATAACTACATCGCCGCCACTAGGATCGGAAAGTTGGCCTAGGGATATCTCGGTGAAGGGTATCTTTATGTCGTACGCGAGCTTATTCACCCAGACTTTGTCGCCATCGAGTAGCGTAGGCTGCATAGAGGCGCCGGAGATAGAGCTCAGGTCGGCGATTGCGCTCTTGAAAAAGACGATGCAGGTCAGCAAGAGGAAAAATTGTCTATTTTCCTTCCAAAACAGATTCAGGTTGCTGCCGAGACGCTCGGTAATACTGGCTGCATTTAGATCATTCATTACTTCTACACCTTAGTGGCCTCTAACCTAGCGCAGGTCTTCCAGACATGTCAATTCGCTTGAGGTAACTGGAGATTGAGCGCTGATGAGTGTGGAACCCGAATGTTGGGTTCTTGCGTGTGTCCAAGCAGCTAGCGCTCTCGCTGTGACTATTGCAAACCTCGGGGGTCTTCATTAACCTGTATGTTCGTACAGTAAATTGCTTACACAAATACATCATGGCTTTGACGCAGTTTCATCCAGCTTCTCGTGATTGGTTTACCGCTCAGTTTGGTGAGCCTACCCAGGCTCAAGCCGAGGCCTGGCCTGCTATCAAAGCTGGCCGTCACACTCTTATATCAGCGCCTACAGGCAGCGGTAAGACCCTCGCCGCGTTCTATGCGGCAATCGATGATTTGGTCATCAGAGGGCAGAAGCGCCAGCTTAATCCCGGGGTGCAGATTCTCTATGTCTCGCCGCTGAAAGCGCTAAGCAACGACATTCACAAAAACCTAGAAACGCCCCTTAAAGGCATCGCCGAAAACCTGAAGCAAAGCGGGCAGGGTCCAGTCGATATAAGGATCGCTGTTCGCACAGGCGATACCCCGGCGAGTGAACGGCAAAAGATGGCTAAGCAGCCACCGCATATATTAGTTACTACGCCTGAATCCCTTTATCTGCTGCTGACCAGTGCCAGTGGCCGCGCCATGTTGGCAAATGTGTCTACTTTAATAGTTGACGAGATTCATGCCATGCTTGGTGATAAGCGGGGCTCGCATCTGGCACTTTCTATTGAGCGGTTGCAAAGATTGGTGCTTAAGAATTCGGGACAAAGGCTACAGCGTATTGGCCTCTCGGCAACGCAGCGGCCTATTGAGATGGTTGCCAAGTATCTAGTCGGCAACAGTAACTATAGCGATGCAGAGATCGACTGTAAGATCGTAGATGCGGGTTTCCGCCGACAGATGGATATCCGCCTGGAAGTGCCGGGCTCACCGCTATCGGCGTTGATGAGCAACGAGGTTTGGGATGAACTCTATAAACGCCTAGTTGAATTAATTTCGACTCATGAAACGACGTTAGTTTTTGTAAATACTAGACGGCTCTCCGAACGACTGGCATTGGCTCTCTCGGAGCGCCTTGGTGAAAATGCGGTTTGCTCCCATCACGGCAGCATGAGCAAAGAGCTGCGCCATAATGCGGAGCAACGATTGAAGGCGGGGACGCTTTCAGTGTTAGTAGCTACCGCCTCCATGGAATTGGGCATCGACATCGGTTCTGTAGATTTGGTCGTGCAGTTTTCTTCACCGAAGAGCATAGCGAAATTTTTGCAACGAGTTGGTCGCAGCGGCCACTCAATCCACGGCACACCGAAGGGAATCCTCTTTCCGTTGACTCGCGATGACCTAGTTGAAAGCGCCGCACTGTTGCACAGCATTAGGCAGAGGCAGCTGGATTGCATCGTGATGCCTCAGAAGCCGCTGGATATTCTCTCCCAGCAGATCGTCGCCGAAGTTTCGTCACAATCCCACGATCAAGCAGGTCAGACAGGTGAACTCTTCGATCAAACCGAAGGTGGTTGGAGCGTAGATGAACTCTTTGAATTGTTTCGCAATGCCTATCCCTTTCGAAACATGCAGCGGGAAGAATTCGATACGACAGTTACGATGTTAGCGCAGGGCTATAGCACTAGGCGCGGACGTCGCGGTACACACCTACACTTTGATGCGATCAACAATCGACTGCGGGCGAGACGAGGCGCAAACCTTATCGCACTGACAAATGGGGGTGCTATCCCCGATATGTTCGACTATCAAGTTGTACTTGACCCCGAAGACATTATTGTAGGCAGTCTCAATGAAGATTTTGCCCTTGAGGCGTTGCCGGGTGATGTTTTTACGTTGGGAACTCATAGCTGGCAATTGTTACGCGTCGACGGCCTAAAGGTTCGAGTCCGAGATGCGCAGGGCATGCAGCCCACGATACCCTTTTGGTTCGGCGAAGGCCTTGGTAGAACGCGAGAGCTGTCCGAGGCTGTTTCGAGTCTGCGCGAAACAATAGCGGACCTGCTCATTAACGACTCTGCGAATGCGGCGGTGCAGTGGCTAGTCGATAACGCATACGTTCCCCACTTAGGAGCTGCACAATTGGTAGAATATCTAGCCACTGGTATGCAAGCACTTGGCCAGATGCCTACCCGTTCTGTAATAGTGATGGAGCGCTTCTTCGATGAGGTGGGTGACATGCATGTTGTTATTCATTCACCCTTTGGAAGTCGTATCAATCGCGGTTGGGGCTTGGCACTTCGAAAGCGTTTCTGTAAGTCATTTAATTTCGAACTGCAGGCAGCCGCCAATGAAGACAGCATAGTTATTTCTTTAGGGTCTATTCACAGCTTTCCACTTGACGATGTATTTAAGTACCTACAATCCGCGACCGTTAGAGATGTGTTGATTCAGGCATTACTCGATGCTCCTATGTTCGAAGTCCGCTGGCGCTGGAATGCGACTCGTTCTCTTGCCATTCAGAGAAACCGAAACGGCAAGCGAGTGCCTCCTCAATTTCAGCGCATGGATGCTGAGGACCTAGTAGCACATGTTTTTCCGGATCAGATTGCCTGCGCTGAAAATATTACAGGTCGACGCGAAGTACCTGAACATCCGCTTATCGATCAGACTATTCACGACTGTCTAACAGAGGCGATGGACATCGATGAACTCACCGAACTCATAGCCGATATCGAACAAGGTAAGCTAACGCTAATTGCCAAAGATTTACGGGAGCCTTCTCCGTTTGCACAGGAAATTATAAATGCTAGGCCTTATGCCTTCCTCGATGATGCGCCGTTTGAAGAACGGCGCACCAATGCAATTCGCAATAGGAGTTGGGCCGACCCAGGTGAGGCAAAAGATTTTAGTCTGTTAGATGAGGAAGCGATCGCTCGCGTTAAAGATGAGGCCTGGCCCTGCATAAACAATGTCGAAGAGATGCACGATGGTCTTTTTAGTCTCGCTTATATGAGTAAGCAAGAATTTGAGAAAAATAAGGACTATCAGCGCTGGAATAAAGTTCTGCTCGATAGCGGGCGCATTCTGAAATTGTCTCAACTGACCAACGAATTATGGGTAGCCACAGAGAAGCTTGGATGCTTCATGGCAATATATCCTGAGTTGGACCAGTTGAGGGCATCGCCACACATTCCTAGCTTTGTATTCGAGCAGAAGTGGGAGGCAGCGGATGCACTTCGCGAGATAGTGCGTGCTCGGCTCGAATGTTTAGGACCCATACAAGCACAGCAACTTGCGAACGAGTTAGCTGTCGAAGTTACTGCAGTAGACCTTGCCTTGATAGCGCTGGAAGTAGAGGGTTTTGCCTTTCAGGGCCAGTTCACTCAAGCGGCGCGCAAACATCAAGCTGGTGCTTGTGTTGTCATCGAGTGGTGCGAGAGAAGGCTGTTGCAGCGAATACATCGCTACACAATCGATGCACACCGCAAAAGCATTAAGCCAGTATCGCTGCAGACCTATACTGAATTTCTTTTCGAGACTCATCAGCTAGTTGCCATAACTGACCCTGCAGCGAATTCATTTCTAAATAAAGAACCGGCACTTGATGGTCAAACGCGCGTGCAGAACACCTTGGGCCTGTTAGACGGCATAGCGGCACCAGCGGCGAGTTGGGAGGCAGTCCTCTA
>Ga0115568_10000352_pt1 | contig 33842 bp, 21 predicted proteins | sample COGITO_mtgs_1204_FD_87296 | JGI IMG/M metagenome (GOLD analysis project Ga0115568, IMG submission 87296) | Pelagic marine microbial communities from North Sea - COGITO_mtgs_120426 | ecosystem: Environmental > Aquatic > Marine > Epipelagic | place: Germany:Helgoland, sampling site Kabeltonne...
CTTCCAGAATTTTCATGATCTCATTGCGTGAAGCTGGTGATTTTGACTCGTCAATTACACATACGTATGACTGCCAGCCATGTCGACTTCCTTCAGGAACTTGAGGGGTCTGTAACCAATCTAATTCAGCAAATGAAGATTCATAAAAAGCGGCCCATTTATTTCTTTCTGAAATGAAAGATTCTAATTTCCCTAATTGTACTACTCCTATGGCACCTTGGAGATCAGTCATTCGATAGTTATAACCTAAAAGGTTAAAGTCAGGAAGTATATATGGCTGAGCTCCATGATGTCTTTGTTCCTCAGAAATTGAAGCACCATGATTTCTCAGGACTTTTACTTTCTCTGCTAATTCTTGATTTTGAGTTGTTACCATTCCCCCTTCTCCGGTTGTTACCGATTTCCGTGGATGAAATGAGAAGCAGCCCAGGTCACCTAGGGCCCCAGCATAAGTCCCTTTATATTTGGCTCCAGCGGCACATGCGGCATCCTCTACTAAAGGAATATCTCCTGCGATTTCTTTAAACCTATCCATATTGGCACATAAGCCGAAAAGGTGAACAGGAATAATTGCTTTGGTCTTACTTGTGATTTTTTCGGCTAGTTTTTCAGGGTCAAGGTTGAAAGTGTTGATATCAATATCCACAAAGATTGGAGTAGCCCTTTGATACTCAACCACATTTGCAGTTGAGACCCAAGTAAATGCAGGAACAATAACCTCATCACCTTCTTTTATCTCCAAAGCTGCCAATGATAGGTGTAAGGCCGTAGTTGCGCTTGTGCAAGCAATGCTGTGTTCAAGGCCATGAATTTCCGAGAAGAGCGTCTCAAAAGCCCGAACTTTAGGTCCACTTGTTAACCACCCAGTTTCGAGAGGTTCGCGAAGTGCTTCCCACTCTTCTTTGCCTGTAACAGGCGTAGAAATTTGAATTTTTTCTCTCATTATCCTTTATCTATTCCCATTGATATTCTCCAATCAATTAATTTCTGAAGCCCCTGCTCGAGATTATATCTATGGTCGAATCCGATTTCTTCAGAAGCTTTCTTTGCTGAACCAATGCGGTTCTTTACAAATTGCCTTGCGTCATCTTCTGCGTATGGGATATAATCAACACCTAAATCAGAGTCTTTAAGCTTAAGAATTGTATTACACAATTCTCTAATGCTGGTTTGTACTTCTGTCCCAACATTATAGTAACCAAAACTCGTTGCGCTTTTTAAGGCGTCAACATTCGCCTTTGCCACATCTTCTACGTAAATAAAGTCATAGGCTTGACTTCCATCGCCATTGATAGCTGGGGTCTCGTTTGCCTCAATTTTGTTGAGCATGATAGGAACAACTCCAGAATAAACCGCATGCTGATCTTGTCCAGGCCCATAAACATTCATATACCTCAAACCGATAATGGAAAGACCATATCGATCGTTAAATGCAGTACACATTGCTTCACCAGCGATTTTGGTAGATCCGTAGAAATTGGTGTTATTGAAGGGGTGTTCCTCCGTCATTGGGACCTGAACAGCATCTCCATAAACAGATGCTGAAGAACTATAAACTAGCTTCTTTACATTATGTTTTACACAAGCCTCAAGAACGTTGAAAGTACCTGCAATATTTACATCAAAAGCTGTTCTTGGGAAGTCTTTGCAATGGAGCAACCACATTGCTGCTAAATGAAATACGTAATCAACTCCTTCAAATGCTTTGTCGAGTATATCGAGTTCACGTACATCTCCGCCGAATGGAAAAATACTGCACCTTTCGTCATCTAGAGAATCGGCAAGGTTTTCCATCTTCCCTCTACTCAAGTTATCGTAAATTCTTAATTCTGCGATATCTTCCTTTAATAACTCAGCAACAACAAAGGAGCCTATAAATCCAGCTCCACCAATTACTAATATCTTGCTTCCTTTCAAATCCATTTATGAGTATTCTTTGATCAATTGTTCGAAGGAATATTCTCCTACAAGTTTTCCTTCTTCCATTTCTACAATCCTGCTACAGTGTTTCAGGCTAGTAATTCGATGTGCAATTATAAGCATAGTAATATGCTCTTCTGCAAGCTTGTTTATCGAATCGGTAATTTCTTTTTCCGTCCCTGAATCAAGTGCTGAAGTTGCCTCGTCGAACAGTAGGATTTCAGCTCCAAAATAGAGTGCACGAGCGATACCTAGTCTTTGCCTCTGGCCACCAGACAATCGAGAACCTCGCTCCCCAATAGATGAATAAATTCCGTCTGGCAAAGAATCGAGAAGGTCTTTTAGACTCGCTCTTTCTAAACATTGTAAAATAAGTGCATCATGAATATCGCCTTCTTCGACTCCAAAGGCAACATTCTCTCTGATATTGCCATCGTTTAAGAACACTTCTTGTGGAACATAGCCAATGAGCTTTCTCCAAGCTTCTTGTTTAGAAATATCCAACTTAAGACCATCGCAATTTATTGACCCCGAACTTGGTTCATAGAAAAGCAAAAGCAAGTTCATAAGTGTTGACTTTCCGGACCCTGACTTTCCGATTACCCCCAAGCGTTCTCCCTTTTTTATCTTTAAACTAAGTCCATCTAAAATCAAATCTTCCTTGTCTTCAAATTGAAAAGTCACATTGTTAAATTGGATTTCTTTATGAAATTTAACTGGAGAAGGATCTTGGTTTTCTTCTTTGTAAACATTGTTTACTCGATCTAAAACATCCAAGGTATACTGATGTGCTCTAATTTCAATCACTGCAATCATAAGTCGATTCGCCGAAGGCAAAACTCTATATGCCACTAATGCAAAAACACTGAGCAAAGTCAGCAGAGATCCTCTATCGTCATAGTAGTACAGCCCAAAGCAAATGATGCTCAAAATACCTAGAATCATACTTGTCTCTATTACTTTGGTAGGTGCTGCCTTGAAGGTTTGGTTTAGAACTTGAAATCCTAGAGATTCATGTAGGTTCTTTTCGTAATCTGCCTGAAATTTCTTTGCTGTACCGCTCACTTTTATATCGGTATATCCAAAAAAGCTTTCGTATAATGTTTTCGCAATCATTGGGTTGATTTCGAACATTCTCTCTGCATAGTATTGAACCTTATTTTTACTGAAACGATAGAATATCAAGAAGGTAGGTAAGACTATTAATAAGACTAAACCAACAACCCAAGGATTGTAAATCAGCAACGCAATTACGATGAGCCCAAAAATAATTACCTCATTGGTCAGATTCAAAAGTGGTAGTAGTAGGTTCGTTGAGAATTTATTCGGCACCCCATTCACGTCTCGAGCGACTCGATTTGAATTTGAAGCTTTAATAAAGCTCAATCCACGATGAAAGTATTTTTGAAGAAGAAGGTTTGAAAAATGCTCTTGGATTGAAAAAGTGAACTTCGCAAGTAAATATTGAATAAATACACTCATCAAATTCTTCAGCACTACAATCAACAGAATGATTGCAGAAACCACAATCAAAAACATGGTAGTAGAACTCAATCCACTCTTTAGATAAAGATCTCCAAAGAAACTTCCCTGATTTAAGGCTTCGGGATCTAGCACTAAAATAATCAAAGGCAATAAAGCTCCTAGGCCCAGCAAGTCTAAGGCTGATGAGACTAGTAACAAAAAGGCAATGACGATGCTTTGTTTTCTCTTATGAGGAGGTAAAAGCTCGTATATCTTGCGATAATTAAGCGTAATAAGATTGAACATCCTACTCTTTATTCAAATCTTGACCGTAACCATAGCCGTAGCCGTAGCCATAACCATAGCCATAACCGTAGCCATAACCATAGCCATATGCATACTTATTATAGTAAGACCTGATTCTACTGGTTTTAAGTCCATTGAGAATGACGCCAAAATTGGTAAACTCATTCTTTGTCACAAACTTCTCCATCACATTAGCAGATCTGAAAGTTGAATGCTTCGAATTCATCACAAACAAATTCACATTGCTGTATTTAGCCAGCTCAATAGCATCTGATATAAGACTTACCGGAGGTGTATCGATAATTATATTGTCAAATCGTTGCTCCAATTCTTTGAAAAGATCCTTGACCTTCTCATTCAAAATCAATTCAGAAGCATTTGGAGGAATAGCTCCCGCAGTGATAACTGATAAATCTGGAAAACCAGATTCCTTATGGATTTCATCAAAACTTTTATCTCCAATGATGTAGTTACTTACACCAATATCATTTTCCATATCAAAAACTTTGTGCACCCTTGGTTTATGAAGGTCAAAATCTACAATAATGGTGGGCTTTCCGACCGCAGCAAAAATCGCCGCCAAATTGGAAGAACAATAAGTTTTACCTTCTCCCGGAAGCATTGAGGACACAAGTATTTTTGACTTCTTATTAATCTCGGGATTAAGAAATCGGATATTGGTCCTGATGTGTCTAAACACTTCTGTTATTTGACCTTTTGGATTTTCAAAAACTTCAAGATTGTTCTTGTCTTTTTTAACTGTTTTTGACCAAAAAATACCTCCAATAACTGGAACTTCAAAGGCGTCTTGAAGTTCTTTGAGTGATGACATCTTCCTAAAAAAGATAAAACGGATGAAGGCAATAACGAATGCAAGTACCAATGCAGCTAGGACGTAAATCCCTCTTATGCGATCCTTGTTTGGGGCAACAATACCTATCGATTGTGGAGCTTCAATTACTTTAGTTTCAGGTAAAATTCCTGCCTCTGCAATTACTGTTTCTGCTTTTCGTTGAAGAAGGAAGGTGTATAGTGTCTCATTTACCTGTAGCTTTCGTTCGATATTTAATATTTCACGTTGACTTTTTGGAATGCGCTTTACCTTTGCTTCATATAAGGCAACTTTTTCCTCCAAACCTTGCTTTTTGCCTCCGAAGGCTTTTTTGAGGTTCACGATGTAGTTGATTAGATTCTTGCGAAGCATATCGATTTTCCTATCAATTTCTTTGACCCCTATTGCTGATGAAGTGGCAGAAAACAATATCTTGTTTTTGTCCATCTGTAGTGTATAGAATTCATTGATGGAATTCTTCAGATATGCATCTCCTTCTAAAATAAACAATGAAGGTGGCAGCATGCTTTTATCTGAAGTATTCAAAATGTATTCTTCTAAAGAATGAAGGCTCTTCAGGTTGAGATCCAATTGCGCCAATTGGTTTTCGTATTCAATCATCTTACTGAAATACTCTTCCTCCTCTTTAGACAGATTTAAAATACTCTTCGTCTCCTTGAAAGACTCCAGGTCAGACTCAATACTCTCTAAAATTTCCTGAACATCATTAATTTGCTTTGCAATAAATTCCTGAGTCTTTTGGTTCACATCTTTTTTCAGTCTAACCGAATAGTCAATGTATACTTTGGCCAGGGTATCTAAGAAATATTCTGCTCTAGCCGGTATCTCATCTGTTAAGGTAATCTCTAGAACATTGGTCCAATCAAGACTCTTTATCTCTAAAGATCCTTTGTATTTGGAGACCAATTGAGGTCTTGGCCGAATTTGAATTTTGTAGTTCACCTTCGAAAGCTCTCGTACCGCCACTTGACTAATTTCTCTGTTCTTTTCAATAGAAAAACTGAAACCATTATCAAGTATTAGTTCGTCAAAACTGTAGGTTTTGGCTACTGTATTTTCTGCATCTTGATATCGCAGTTCTACACTATTCGTATCAATAATCGTTACATACAACCATCTGTTATAGGCACCCCTCCCATAATCTTCCCTGTACGGAACGATTTCAAATGGCACATTGTCAAAAACTTCTGTGGTCTTTAGCCTTCCTTCGATGTAATAACTTACATCCAGCTTTAATTTATCGAGGACTTCTGAAAGTAAATTTGTCGACTTGATAACCTTTTTTTGTGACTCGACCTCGTTGTAAGACTTGTAGGGACTAGAAGCCCCTAAACCTCTTAATAGAGAGCTTTGATAATCATAGATTTCTCCCGACTTTAAGATAACCTGCATTTTTGCGGCATAAGTCTCTGTCATTCTATGGACCGCAACGCTTGCTATCCCATACGCAATAAGGGGTAGAAGGATAAACAAATACCAATTTGAAAGGAATAATTTGGCTACTTTGTCTAAATCAGACTGATTGATTAGACTCTTGTCGACTTTATTTTCGCCCATTTCAGCGACAAATTAAAACAATTAAGGCCATGAATCGTATATTTGAACTCAATAAACTCTGAGGTAATGAATTCAACAATCAATTCTAAACGCAGTCTTCTTCTTTTGATTGCCCTAATAGCGATTCCATTTAGCCAAAACGCACTAAATGCGGCTACAATTACATCTAATGGCACTGGAGGAGGAAATTACGGTGCAGGCGCAAGTTGGGTTGGTGGAGTACCCCCAGCAAATGGAGATGACGTAATCATTGCCTCCGGTGACACCATTACTTTAACTGGTAATGTTACTTGTAACAGTATGCGAATCCAAGGTCATCAAACTAGATTAAATGTCGGGTCAAATACTTTGACAATTACCACTGACCTCTTTGCGGAAGCTAAAAGTGCGAATAATTCATCAGACATTGTAAATAACGGAACCGTTGACATTGGTGATGAGTTTTATATTCAGAGTTACAACTTTAATGGTTTTGACTTTGATATTAGTGGGTCTGGAACCATTGATGGAACTACCCTAATCTGGTGGATTGCTGTTACCTCGACAATTACTGGTACTATTTCAAATTCGATGTTATTGCCGAGCACTAGAGATATGCGTTTTCTGAGCTTTACCAACTCTTCTATTGATGTTGAATTCACCGACTCTCTTAGTTGTAGAAATTTTGAGTTGTACTCATTCGGTAATGTTAACGATATCAACATAGACGGAACGGATGCTAATTTTCGTTTGCGAACTGCAAGAATAAGAGAATATAGACGAGGTGGGACTGTCGATTGCGGCTCAGCTGGGTCTAAAGTTTACCTTACTTCAAATCGACTCGAAGGAGGAACCAATTTGATTTATAACGACTTGATAGTTCAAGCTAACATTACTATGCCAGGTGATCGCGACATGATTATAAATGGGACCTTAGAATTAGAATCAGGCCGAACTTTAAACACGAACGGTAATGATTTAACTATTTCTGGTAATCTTCAAATGGACGGTACTTTGAATATGACAGCAGGTGATGTTCTCACAATTAGTTCTGCAGATGCCGGTGCCAAAACAATTTCTGGTTCTGGAACCTTAAACTTCACTAATCTCTCCGTGGATTGCAGCAATGCGACTGGTGGGGTAACAATAAACGATACCATTAGCATCACTGAAAATCTTGTTTGTGAAGATGGCGTTTTCACCACAAATGGAAATGTCACAATGAAATCCGATGAGAACGGTACTGCCAATATTGGAGAAATAGGTGGTACAGGCTCAGCCTCTATTACTGGTGAGATAACCGTTGAGAAATGGTTTAATGGAATGAACGGTGTAGCTGATTGGGTATACTTCCACGTTCCTGGGATTCCTGAAAATCTAAGTGTAATAAACGATGGAGGAACTAACCCCGCAGGTTTTTACACATTTGGTTATTCCAATTCTAATAGTCCTTCTACCGCTACTTATAAATCTACATATCGTTATGATGAAACTCAGGCCACTGCAGGAGCTGGCGCTACTGATGCGGCGCGATTTGAAGCTGGATGGACCGCTGCATCAAATGCAAATTCAGATCAGTTTGACCCATCTGCTGCTTGGATTTTCCTTTTGGGCGGCGATGCTGGAGTTGGAGCTAAAGACACCTATCACATTTCAACTTCCATTCAGCCATTTGCAGCTGGAGCCACATTCAGTGGGTCTGGTTCAAATACCCAAACCTATACTGGATGGAACTTATTTGGAAATCCATACGCTAGTGCTGTGACCATTGCAAATGCAAATTTAACCGCGATTCAAGGTAGCGCACTTGTTGTTTATGAAAGAACCGGAGGCTATAACGCTTTAACAAACGGCGATATTCTCCCTGCCTTTCAAAGCTTCTTTGTTCAGGTTCAAAACGGCACCAACTCAGTAGACTTTAATCAATCTGATAAATCTACTAACTCCACTACTCAGATTTACAAGAAAATTGCCCACCAAGACAGAATGAATATTCATCTCACTCGCGATTCTGCTGGATTTCAATCTCATGCTTACCTAAGATTTGATGATGCCGGTGCAATCGGTTTTGATGGTGGTGATTTGTATCAACTTCGAAATGGATGGCCTCATCCAAATATTAGTCTTATTGAACAAGACTCACTTCAGTTCATGATTGATAACATACCAACCGACTTCGATGAACGTCATATTCCGTTAAAAGTTGAAGCTTCTTCTTCTGATTGGCATACCCTTGAATTTGAAAATATACCAGACCGCTCGGCATGCTATGTACTTGAAGACCTTGAAACTGGAGATCTAATTGATTTAAGCGATCAAAAAAGCTACCGTTTCTACCTTGAAGACACAACATCCGCTCCTCGTTTTCTTTTGCACATAACAAAGGGAATTAAGGACACATACACTGAGGCGACTTCATGTTTTGCTGAAGGTGATGGACAAGTTATTGCTGAACTTAACCCAAATCAAACTTTTGATTTAGTATGGTTAGATGAAGCAAATCAGACCGTAAGACAATCTTTTGACGTTCAAGGATTCGATACATTGAACAACGCTTTTGCAGGTGACTACAGAATCCAGATCGTAAAAGGAAATGGCGATTGTGGGTTCATGGAAGAAGTGGCAAGCGTTTTTGAACCAGTAGAAGTTGTGCCATCTTTTAGCATTTCAAATATCGAACCTAATGTATGGGCGAATGAAGTTGTTGAATTCACAAATACAAGTAAAGGAGCTTCTAGCTTTGAATGGAACTTTGGTGACGGAACGCTAAATAGTACCGATGTAAATCCTTCTCACTCTTATACTACTGAAGGAGCTTACACAGTGGAACTTAAAGCAAGCAACGGAAATTCGAACTGTGATATGACTTGGAAGCAAGTTGTAAATGCCGTAAAACAAGCTCCTGCTGGTGTTAAAGAAGAAAGCAGCAATGAAATATCAGTAATTCATATCGGAGAAAAAGATCACATAATTCTTAATAGACCGACCGGCGATTATGAAGTTTTCGTTACGAATTTAATAGGGCAAGAAGTGATAAGAAGTGATTGGAATATTGAAGAAACAAAAAGCTTCGAATTAAAACTTCCTCAATCTGGAGTTTACATCATAAACGTTACTGGGGAAAATTTCAATGAAAGCATTAAGTTTGGTTCACAAAACAAATAGTACTTTCGAGTCATGACTCATCTCAAGAAGTTTATACTTGCTGGAATTTTTATCCTTGCATTTGCTGCCATAGGACTAGCTCAAGGACCTCCTGGTGGCGGACCTCCATCTGGTGGTAATTGCATCCCTCCTCCTTGTGTTCCTATTGATGGTGGGGTTGGTTTTCTTTTAGCTGCTGGAGCATTATTTGGAGCAAAGAAACTGCACCAGCTTAAGAAATAATCACACACATATTTTGATGATATTTGAAGTCACGCCTAGGCGCGACTTTTTTATTTAGTTGGATTGAAAAAGCTTCTCGAAAATAAACTCTACCGCTTCATAACCTATGCTGTACTCCTGTACTTGCTTTGGCTTGTAGTTTATGAATTTTGGCTCCACCCCTTAGGATTTATAGACAGAGCTGTAATCGACAATATCATTTGGATTTCGGGAGGTTTAATTGAATTCCTTGGATTTGAACTCATTGGCGAGTTTCCGTTCGATGAAGGAATCAGAACCATAGGGATTGATGGCACCCATGGTGTTTGGGTTGGAGACCCTTGCAATGGAATTACACTTTTTTCTCTTTTTATGGGATTCGTCTTGGCGTACCCTGGCCCAATAAAAAGCAAACTTTGGTTTATTCCTTTGGGGCTAATCCTAATACATATTATTAACGTTGTTCGGGTAAGTGCTCTTGTGCTGATAGTTTATTACGCACCCGATACACTAGAATTTAATCACACCTATACGTTTACCCTCATTGTCTATGGCTTTGTATTTCTACTTTGGTGGTTCTGGGCTAACAAGTTGGCTAAGGAATGATTTTTAAGGTCCTTAAAGTTCTGTTGATCTTGGCTCTTTATGCCCTACTTGGATTCACTAGGGAATATTGGTTCGAATCGATCAACATCAAGCTCTTCTTTTTATGGAGGGATGAAAGCGACCCGATCATGGACGAAAGCCTTGCATTTCTGAATCAGTATGGCTACTGGACGCTTTACTGGCTTAAATGGATTCTAACCGGCTTATTAAGTGCTTTCTATTTCCTAACAGGTCTAGCTATAGTCAAGCTTTTCTTCTCTGATAAATACCTGAAATTTGTTGTATTTGCCTACCTCCTGGTATTAGGTTTGTCGATTTTGATTTTTGGAATAGGCTACCTCACAGGAACAGTAAACTCGAATTACAACATCACCCGACAATTGATGGATTGGCTGCAAAGTCCAGTTATGATGATTGTTTTGATTCCAGGCTTTCTACTGCAACAAAAGCAGCAAGCCCAAAAGACAGTAAATAATTAGATAATCATTCCAGCAGCAACTGTTTCGTTGGTACCCTCGTCAATCAAGATTATGCTTCCAGTATTCCGATTTTTAGAATAGCTATCCCAAAGCACTGGTTTTGTGCTTCTAATTTTAATGCGCGCAATTTCATTCATCTTCAACTGCGTTGCATCCTCACGATGAAGTGTATTGACATCTACCTTGTACAAGATATCAGTTACCATAGCCTTTACATGGTTTGTGGTATGTCTCAGACTAAACTTTTGACGAAGGTTCATTGGTTTTTCATTCATCCAACACAACATAACATCTAAATCCTGTCCTGAATTAGGCTGATTGTTTTTTCGAACAATCATGTCTCCCCTACTAACATCAATGTCATCCTCGAGGGTCATACTAACAGACATTGGAGGGAAAGCTTCTCTGAGACTACCACCCATTGAATCTATGCTCTTTACCTTGCTTTCAAATCCACTTGGAAGCACAACGACTTCATCACCGGTTTTAAAAATCCCACCTTCTACTCTTCCTGCATAACCTCTATAGTCATGGAATTCTTCTTTGTGCGGTCTGATGACTGTCTGAACTGGAAACCTACAGTCGATTAGATCAGAATCGCTACTTATATGAATTGTTTCTAGCAAGTCAATAAGCGTTGGGCCATTATACCAATCCATCTTCTTGCTTCGATCAACCACATTATCCCCTTCTAGGGCGGAAATAGGGACAAAACGAATGTCTTTAGATTGAAGTTTAACAGCAAAATTCCTGAACTCCTTCACTATTTCGTTATACCTCTCTTCAGCAAAATCAACAAGGTCCATTTTATTCACGCACAAAACCACGTGAGGGATTTGAAGCAATGAGGCTATAAATGCATGTCTTTTCGTTTGCTCTACAACTCCATTCCTAGCATCAATGAGCAACAAGGCAAGATTCGCCGTTGAAGCACCAGTTACCATATTCCTAGTGTACTGAACATGCCCAGGGCAGTCGGCAATAATAAACTTCCTTTTAGGGGTTGTAAAGTAACGGTAAGCCACATCAATAGTGATCCCTTGTTCCCTTTCAGCCTTTAAGCCATCTGTAAGTAAAGAAAGATCAACGTGCTCAAGACCTTTTTTCTTGGAGCTTCTCTCTACTGCTTTCAGTTGATCTTCCATAATAGTCTTGCTATCATACAAGAGTCGACCAATCAAGGTACTTTTCCCATCATCCACGCTCCCTGCAGTGACAAATCTAAGAAGATCCAAATCTGATTTAATACTCATTCTCTTAGTCTATTAAAAATACCCTTCTTTTTTTCTTTCTTCCATCGCAGCCTCAGATCTCGCGTCATCGGCGCGAGAGTTTCGTTCCGTAACTCTTGTTGCCGCAACTTCATCAATGATTTCTTGAATACTCGAAGCGGTCGAGGAAACGGCTCCTGTAATTGTCATATCACCTATCGTTCTAAAACGAACGGTCAATTCTTCGATATGCTCATTTGGCTTTAGGTTTAAATAGTCACTATAAGCCAAAATTGCGTCTGCCCTTTTGATACATTTTCTATTGTGTGAGAAGTACAAATTTGGAAGAGCAATTTGCTCTTTTTCTATGTACATCCATATGTCTAATTCTGTCCAGTTGCTGAGCGGGAAGATTCTAAAGTGCTCACCATAATGTTTCTTTCCATTGAACAAGTGCCACAGTTCAGGGCGTTGGTTTTTAGGATCCCATTGTCCAAATTCATCTCTATGCGAAAAGAAGCGCTCTTTTGCTCGAGCCTTTTCTTCATCTCGTCTTGCGCCGCCCATTGCTGCGTCGAAACTATGTTGTTCAATCGTATCTAATAGGGTAATCGATTGAATTCTATTTCTACTTGCGTTGAAACCAGTTTCTTCGGAGGCCTTCCCCTCATCGATGCTCTTTTGAACTGAACCAACGATTAAATTAGCTCCGATTTCTTTGGCTAAATCATCCCTAAATGCTAATGTCTCAGGGAAGTTGTGTCCAGTATCGATATGAACTAAAGGAAAAGGAATATTTGCAGGGAAAAATGCTTTTCGAGCTAGGTGCGTTAACACAATTGAGTCCTTTCCTCCAGAAAAAAGAATTGCAGGGTTCTCAAACTCTGCAAATACTTCCCGAATGATGTACATCGCTTCACTTTCGAGCTCTTCAAGATGTTCTAAAAGGTAATTTTCCATTATTCTTCACTCTTTTTATTTATTCCATAGCCATAACCCCACTTATACCAGGCTCTTTCGTGAAAGTAATACAAAAGCATTTTTGTAACAACTTCTGCTAGGCCAATTTTAAAACCAGTAAGAGGATTACCTGAAATAAGCCATGCCAAAAGCATTGTATCCATCGTCCCTACTATTCTCCAAGTGATGGTTTTGGCAAGGTGTCGTTTCTGGCTTACTTTACTCATTATAATAGCTTTTGTACCAGCTCACAAAGGCTTTAATCCCTTCGCTCAAGTCCTTTGAAGGCTTATAAGCTATCCACTCTTCAAGCTTGCTGGTATCCGCGAAAGTACTCACCACATCTCCTGCCTGAAGTGGGAGAAAGTCCTTTTTCGCTGTTCTACCCAAAGCTTCCTCCAATGCATCAATAAAGGACAGCAAATTCACAGGTTTGCTGTTACCTATATTGTAGATTCTGTAAGGAGCAGTTGAGATAGAAGTTTTGGGGTTTTTAGAGTCGAAATCAGGCTCAGGTCTAGCTGGAGTGAATAATGATTTAAGCACTCCAGAAGCTACATCTTCCACATAGGTGAAATCCCTTTCCATCTTTCCTTCATTGAAAACCTTAATTGCCTCACCCTTTAGTATTGCCTTGGTAAATAAGAAAATAGCCATATCTGGTCGTCCCCATGGTCCATAAACGGTAAAGAACCTCAAACCTGTCATGGGTATATTGTAAAGGTGTGCATAGGAATGAGCCAAGAGCTCATTTGACTTTTTGGTAGCTGCGTAAAGGGAAATTGGATGATCAGTCACATGAGTCTCCTTGAATGGAATAGCCTCGTTCATTCCATAAACTGATGAGCTGGAGGCAAATACCAAATGTTTCACTTTTATCTGCCTGCAAGCCTCCAAAATATTCATGAATCCATCCAAGTTGGAGCTAACATAAGCGAATGGCTCTTCAATTGAATATCTCACCCCTGCCTGGGCAGCGAGGTTTACAACATACTCAAATCGCTCAGACTCAAACAGGGAAAGAATTTTAGGCCTATCAGCAAGGTCGAGTTTGATGAAACTTAAACCATCAGCGGAGTGAATCTTCTTCCCGTATTCAATTTCCGAAACATTAAAACCTTGATCGTTTAACCTACCAAGCTTGAGGTTTACATCATAATACTCGTTTAGAGAATCTAAGCCTAATACCTCATGCCCTTCCTGATGTAGCATCTTGAGCACATGATGACCAATAAAACCGGCAGAACCAGTGACTAAAATTTTCGCCATGAGATTGTTGAATCTGGCTTGCAAAAAAAAGGAATATATGGTACAATCTGTGTTTATTTGTGAGATATGCGTTATTCAGCACTCATAATTTTGGTTTTATTTCTGTTTTCTCCAGACTTATACGCTCAGAAAAAGAAAAACAAGTATGATACTTACTGGGAACAGGAAGCAAAAAATGAAAGACTAAAGGTCTTAAACGATTCAGCTCACAAGAGCTTTCAAAATGGAAATCTAGCACAAGCTATCGAACTATATAAGGCTGCACTTAAAGTCATTCCAGATCATCAATACACTTTGGCTAAACTTCAAGATTTAGAAATTTTAAATACTGAGATAAGGGAAATCATCACAAAGATGGGAACGCAAAGTAAGCTCAACATTCAAACTAATATTCCAGAGTTAGAGTTAGTTCATTCTGTAAGAGAAAGGGTTACTGATGAAGTTGAATTTGCAGAACCAATAATTGATACACTAGCCTCAGCAGATACTTCATCGATTATTGTAGAAAAAACACAGGAGAAAGAAATCGTAGAACCAGCTCAAAACCTTCCTGCAAGGAAAGAACCGAAACCAGTAAAAGCTAGTAATGCATCGGAGTCGACTTTTGATTTGAAAACCTTCCGCCAAGAAATTGCTCAATCCTTTCCTGAAGGCTTCTCAGAAGAGGAATATCGACAAGGTCGTAAAATAATCACAAGAAGGGTCGTTGTTTCAGGAAGTTTAGGAGATGAATACCTGAAGGTAAAGCACGACTATGGTGCCACCTTTTATTTTAAAAACAAGCAGTCCACAGATATCAACATTTGGCTGCTAGAATCTAAGGGTAAAAAGAAAGACTAAATATCCTTGATGAGGACATTGTGACTTGAACCCTGAAAGTCGGATTTGATTTGATCAAGCAGCTCCTCCGTCTTTTGCTTGAGTTGTGAATCCTTTAATGGCAACTTATTACCGGCATTTTCTACTACACGCATAAACTCAATAAGGCTGAGATTGTGGTAGTCAACAGCTACTATATACTCTTCATTTTTATCTTTTGCCGCCTGAACTTGAACGACAAACTTCTGCTCTTCAAGTGCGTGCAATACATTCCTAATCAATCGAATTGGAGAATTGAATCTCTTTGAGAGCGCTGATGGAGAGAGCGCTGGCTCATTACTTTGTTGAGCGCCAATCATTTCTCTAAACACCATTACGTGAAGCAACATTTTTTGGAAGTCAGAAACATCCTTTGAGCCACTCTCAAATTCGAAGTTTTTAATGTTCTGATGAGCAAATGCTAATTCAGCACCAAAAAGAATAAGTATCCACGAAATCTGAAGCCAGATGATAAAGAACGGAAGTGCAGCAAAACTTCCATAGATTGCATTGTAAGAGGTAACGTATACTTGGAAAGCAATGTAGCCTTCTTGGAACAATTGAAAAGCTGAACCCGCTATTACTCCTGCAATTAGGGCTGGAACAAACTTGACCTTGGTATTTGGCATTACCATGTACAATAAAGTGAAGACCAACCAAACTATTACAAAAGGAAGAAAGTCGAGTGATCCAGTAATCACTGGCTGAATAAAGGATAAGACTTCTACATCAGAAATGAGCGTACTCACATTAGAGCTAATAAAAACGGTTAAGCTAGAAGAAAGTATGATTAGAAATGGAGCCACTAGTGTTATAGCCAGGTAATCGCTAAACTTTCTAAAAAAGCCACGAGCCTTTCTTACTCCCCAGATCTCATTGAATGCGGCTTCAATATTTCCAAGAACAGAAATCACCGACCACAACAATATGAGCACCCCAATTCCGGCAACTAGGCCGCCTTGAGTTCTATTTAAAGCAGAGGAGGCAAAATCAATTAGAAAAGCTGAAATTTCTGGAGTAGCATCGAATGCCTTATGGATTTCGTCCTCAAGCTTAGCTTCCAAACCGAAGCCCTGAGCAATACCAAAAGCCATTGCCAGCACTGGCACGACTGAAAGCAAGCTAAACACCGTGAGCGCAGAACCTCTTATCTGACATTGGTCTTCTTTAAAGCCCCTTGCCGATAAGATCAATATCCTTAATTGCTTAATGAGAAAGGAACGACCCTTTGGAAGTTCATCCAAATTCAGAAGCCATACTTCTCGATTTAAGAATGCAATAACTTTCTTAATCATAATACGAAAGTAGTGCTTAAGCCTCTAATAAAAAACTGAACCTGGGCACAGAACTAGTATTCAATCAAAGCTTTCATCCTCTGACCAACTTTGTCAGCATTAGGAATCATGGCTTGTTCCAAAACAGAATTTAATGGGATAGCAGGTAAGTTTTCTGATCCTATAATGTCTACAGGGGCATCCAGGTATTCAAAACAATGCTTAGAAATCCAGCCAGCTATGGCCATAGCGAATGAATTAGCCAGAGTTTCTTCAGTTACTACCAAACACTTTCCATGTTTTTTCACTGTTTCTAATACAAGCTCCTCATCAAATGGCATTAAAGTTCTTAAATCAATGATTTCCACTTTACCAGCATAAGTCTTTGATGCAGATTTCGACCAATAAACTCCCATGCCATAGGTAATTACACAAATAGAATCTCCAGCCTCAATATTATTGGCATCTGCTTCTTGAACGCGTCTTCCTTTTCCAAAAGGGATAACATAATCAGCATCTGGCTCAACAGTCTTTGCTTCTTCCGTTCCTTTAATCTTTGACCAATACAAGCCTTTATGCTCAAGCATGACCACTGGGTTGGGGTCATAAAACGCAGACTTCATTAAACCTTTCAAATCAGCTCCTGTGGATGGATACGCCACTTTAATCCCCTTAATGTTGCAGACAATACTTTCTACGGAAGAAGAGTGGTATGGTCCTCCACTGCCATAAGCTCCTATTGGCACCCTGACCACGGCACTGGCTGGCCACTTTCCATTTGACAAATAATAAGAGCGACTGAGCTCGGTAAACAATTGATTTAAGCCCGGCCATATATAGTCGGCAAACTGAACTTCAACAATAGGTTTACAACCAGTTGCAGCCATTCCTACGGTACTTCCGATTATGAAGGCTTCTTGGATTGGGGTATTAAATACACGGTCGTCACCAAACTTCTGAGCCAGTGTTGCTGCTTCTCTAAATACACCTCCAAGTCTTCCTCCAACATCTTGTCCATAAAGCAGCGCTTCAGGATGTTTTTGCAATATTTCTTGAACAGCGAACAAAGCTGAATCAACCATCACAGTTGGCTTCTTTCCTACAGGTTCTCTTTCCCCTTTTTCTTCTGTAATAGGAGTTGGAGCATAGTCGAAATCAAATAAATCTTCTGGACGGGGATCTTCTGCCGCTAGAGCTTCAACATACTGCTTTTCGACCGTCTTTCTAGTTTCAGCAATGATTCCATCTAGCTCTTCTTGGCTAAAACCATTTGCCAATAGTTGACTCTGAAATAGAGGATAAGGATCACGAGATTGATGCTCCTCTAAGTCATCTCGATACCATTCTCTTCGAACGCCAGAAGTGTGATGTCCAAGCAATGGGACCTTAGCATGAACAAGAACTGGCCTTCTTTCTGTTCTGATAATATGAAGAACCTCACTTAAGACTTTGTAAGAAGCAATAAAATCATTTCCGTCGAAAGAACGCACTTCCATGCCCTTAAAACCTTGAGCAAATTCAGCAGCGTTTTGAGCTCGCGTTTCATCGGCACTTGCAGAAATATCCCACTCATTGTCTTGAACAAAATATAGAATCGGAAACTGCTTTAAAACAGCCATTTGAAAGGCCTCAGAAACTTCACCTTCAGTAACCGAAGCGTCTCCTAAGGAGCAGACCACCACAGGCTTATGATCGTATTCAGGCGCTAATCCACTGTTTTCTAAGTACTGAATCCCCATAGCCACTCCAGTGGTGGGTATCGCTTGCATTCCCGTGGCAGAACTTTGGTGAGGGATCTTAGGCATATCATCCCTTTTTAAAGAGGGGTGCGAGTAGTAAGTTCGACCTCCAGAAAATGGATCATCGCGTTTAGCATGCAGCTGAAGCATTAGTTCATATGGGCTCATTCCTATTCCTAAAAGGATAGAGTCATCCCTATAATAAGGCGATACCCAGTCTTGAGGATATAGTTGAAGTGCTAATGCTAACTGAACAGCCTCATGGCCGCGGGAAGTTGCATGAACGTACTTGGATGTAACCTTTGCATTTTCTTCATAAATGTCAGATAAAGCTCTTGCCGTTGACATTAATTCGAATGCCCTCTTAAGCGTCTCTTTTTCGACTTCTGGTTTCACTGTACTTTCCGCACTCATGAGTTCTCTCTTTGTTTCAAGTTTCTCAATTCAGCTTTAATTAGCTTAATTCTATCTATCATTCCCGACCTTCTTGACTCTAAAGCTTTGATTTTATCAATCACCTCTTTTTTCATCGGATTGTCATCTGCAACATGCTGGAAAAAGCCCAAATTGTTTTCATATTGGATCTTATCAGAATCTAAATTCTTTACTGCTCGTTCAATGTCCTTTATTTCTTTTTGCAGTGACTCCTCAGGGTTTTCACCACCACTTATCCTCTCCAGTTTGACCTTATACTGCAGGGCTTTAATGTCTTCCTGTTCGAGTCCTAGAGACTTTAACAGATTCTGCTGAACATCTTGAAATTCTTTCATGAGTTCTGCTCCATTCTTTTCTGGAACTGGACCTATGTCATAGAATTTTTTGAATTGATTGGCCAACTCAACTTTGGCTTCATCACCCGAAGATTCGATTTTCAACTTGGCGAGTTTCGAAAGGAATGACTTCTTTTCTTTCAAGTTATTTGCCTTGCGTTCGTCAAGCCCTGCGTACCATTCTTTTTTCTTGTTGAAGAAATAGTCGCACTCAGACCTAAACTGATTCCACATCTTCTGTTCTTCACCATGCATCAGGCTTCCTGTATCTTTCCAACGCTTCTGAAGTTTTTGAATTTTCAAGCTGGTATCTCTCCAATTGGTGTTGCCTTTTAAAGCAGTGATTTCCTCAATCAATTTCAGCTTTTTTGCCTTGACACCTTTTAGTTCACCTTTCAGTACTTTAAAAAACTCGCTTTTCGCCTTGAAAAACTCATCACACTTCTTTCTAAAACTTTTCCAGATTTGATCATTATCCTTTTTACCCGCAAAACCAATATTCTTCCATTTGTTCTGGAGCTCTATAATTTCTTTGGTAAGCTTATCCCATTGAGAAGGCTTCTGATTTTTCGAATGATTAGCAAGTATGTGATCAATTTTGGCAATCAGTTCTTTTTTGGCATTTAAATTTTCGCCTTGTTTATCTCTAAGTTCCGTGAAGTGCCCTTTAACTTTTTCCTGAACCTTGCGAAGCTCTGTCCAATACTCATCGCGAAGTTTTTCCCACTCTGTTTTAAAAACTGGCCCTTGTTGATCCCAGTCTGCCTGGTATGCAGGTAAAAGTGTTTGGATTTCCTTTATTGACTTAAGCTCACCAAGTTTTCTGATTTTATCTATTACCTCTATTCTTAGCTCGATGTTTTTCTTAAAGTCATGATCTTGAAGCTCGCTGTAGATCTTTATGCCGTAATAAAAGTCATCAAGTTTATGCGAATACTCACTTGACAAGGCTTTGGCTTTCTCTTTTGGGACATTGCCAATCGCCTTCCACACCTCTTGAATGGCTTTCATTTTTGCAAGAGCCTTTCCTATATGCTCCTCCTCTTTTAATCCCTCAATTTGAGAAAGAAGATTGTTCTTCTTATCGAAGTTTTTAAGCTCTTCTTGTCTCAACCTTTCGCGAAAAGAGGCAATACGATCGCCAAGCTTGGTAACTACTTCTTTAAACTGAAAGTCGACCTCATCTTTTGGGCGCTCATAGTCTGCCCTATTGCCACCTTCATCAAGAAATTTCTGCAATTGTTGTTCTGCCTCTATTCGAGCGACATTGTAGTAATCTTCTTTGAGGTCCTTAAGCTTCCGGCTTAAGTCTCTTGTGTCTTCTATCTTCTGAAGAGCTTCTATCTTTTCTAAGATCTCTTTTCGCATCTTATCTATTCGTTGCCATCAATAATATGACCTTATGTTCCAATGATACTTCCTTCTCCCGTTCTCTTGCCGCCTGTTTTTGGAGCTGATGCAAAAATTTTGTCTGCTAATCGACTAAATGGAAGTGATTGTAACCAGACTTTTCCAGGGCCTGAAAGCTTCGCAAAGAAAACTCCTTCCCCGCCGAAAAGCGTATTTCTAATCCCTCCAACAAACTGAATATCGTAGTCAACACTTTGGGTCATTGCTACTAAACAACCGGTATCAACCTTTACTGTTTCACCAGCAGCCAATTCTTTTTCAATGATTGTTCCTCCAGCATGCACGAATGCCATTCCATCACCTTCTAAACTTTGCATGATAAAACCTTCTCCTCCAAAGAAGCCAGCACCTAGTTTTTTCTGAAATTCAACCCCTATTACAACACCTTTCGCGGCGCACAAAAAGGACTGCTTTTGGCAAATGATTTTTTCGTTGTGTTCGTTTAAGTTAAAGGGAATTATCTTGCCAGGAAAAGACGCAGCAAATGTGGCAGTTTTCTTGCCAATGCCCTCGTGAGTATAGGCTGTCATAAACAAGCTCTCGCCGGTTAACAGGCGCTTTCCTGCTGAAAATATTTTAGCAAAAACCCCTTCATTTTCTTGTGAGCCATCACCTAATATGGTTTGCATTTTAATATCGCTATCCATATACATCAAGCTACCTGACTCCGCCATTACAGTCTCTAAAGGATCAAGTTCAACCTCAACGCATTGCAATTCTTCTCCAAAAATGCGATAGTCTATTTCGTGATTTTTCATTCCACTCTATTTTTAGCTACTGTAACAAAGGAAAGCATTTTATTGCTTAAATTATTGCTCAATTCAGCCCCAAATGGGCTATTCCATTAAATTTGCAAGCTTAAATAAAGCTTGATGAGCATTTCAAAAGTCTACGAAGCCAAAGAGGTAGAATCTAAATGGTACGAGTACTGGAAAGAAAATGGATATTTTCAGTCTAGCCCTGACGAACGGGAAGCCTATACCATTGTCATACCTCCTCCTAACGTAACTGGGGTTCTTCACATGGGCCATATGCTCAACAACACCATTCAGGATGCGCTCATTAGACGTGCAAGAATGAAGGGGTTTAATGCCCTTTGGGTTCCTGGAACTGACCATGCAAGTATCGCTACGGAAGCCAAAGTTGTAAACAAACTAAAACAAGAAGGCCTCAGTAAATATGATATCGGCCGAGAGGAATTCATCAAGCATGCCTGGGAATGGACCCATAAACACGGGGGTATCATCTTCCAACAGCTCGAAAAACTTGGTGCTAGTTGCGATTGGGATCGCAGCAAGTTTACAATGGAAGAAGGACTGTATGAATCCGTTATCAAAGTATTCATCGACCTGCATAACAAAGGACTGATCTATCGAGGAAATCGAATGGTGAATTGGGATCCTGTTGCGCTTACAGCTGTGAGTGATGAAGAAGTGATTCACAAAGAAGTGTCATCGAAGCTTTATTATGTGAAGTATAAAATCAAAGCTTCTGATGAGCACCTGATGATTGCCACTACCAGACCTGAAACCATCATGGGAGATACAGCAATCTGTGTTCACCCTGAGGATGAACGTTATAAGCACTTGCGCGGAAAAACAGCCATTGTTCCTATTGTGAACCGAGAGGTTCCTGTCATTTGTGATGATTATATAGATATCGAATTTGGAACCGGGGCACTCAAGGTAACTCCGGCTCATGACATTAATGATTATGAGATTGGGCAAAAACATAAGCTTGAAGTAATCGACACTTTAAACCCTGATGGTACGATGAGTGAAGCCGCCACCATTCTCGTAGGGGAAGATCGCTTTGTAGCTAGAAAGAAAATGCCTGAATTGCTCGAAAGCGCAGGAGCATTGGTGAAGGTTGAGGATTACACCACCAAACTTGGATACTCCGAAAGAACCGATGCCGTTATAGAACCAAGATTGTCACTTCAATGGTTTCTTCAAATGAAAGACCTAGCTTCTCCAGCACTTGAAGCGGTTCTTTCAGACAAAGTTGAATTGGTTCCAAAGAAATTTGTGAATACCTACCGACACTGGATGGAAAATGTACGTGATTGGTGTGTTTCTAGGCAATTATGGTGGGGACACCAAATCCCTGCTTATTTCTATGGTAATTCCCCTGATGATTATGTCGTTGCTGAAAGCGCTGAGGAGGCTCTAACTCTTGCACAAAAGAAAAGCAACAATCCAAATCTCACAGCAAATGACCTGAGACAAGATGAAGATGTGTTGGACACATGGTTTTCTTCATGGCTGTGGCCATTGAGCGTATTTGATGGAATAAGAAACCCATCGAATGAAGAGCTAAACTACTATTACCCTACTCAAGCGCTAGTTACTGCTCCGGAAATCTTATTCTTTTGGGTTGCTAGAATGATCATTGCAGGACTTGAGTACAAAAACGAAATCCCATTTGAGAAGGTCTATCTTACTGGTATAGTTCGAGACAAGCAAGGCAGAAAGATGTCGAAGTCATTAGGTAATAGCCCCGATCCGATTGAGTTGATAGAACAATTTGGTGCCGATGGAGTGCGCGTTGGCATGCTCTTGACCTCTCCAGCCGGAAACGATTTACCCTTCGACATTTCTTTGTGTGAACAGGGACGTAATTTCCTCAACAAGATTTGGAATTCCTACCGCTTGATTCAATCTTGGAATATCGAGGAAAAGGAAAGCCCTGAGTATGCTGTTCAAGCCATTGAATGGTTCAAACATCGACTCAATCAAAGCATTCAAAGCCAAGAAGAATTGTATGATGCTTACAGAATGTCGGATGTTCTGATGAGCAACTACCGACTTGTTTGGGACGATTACTGCTCTTGGTATCTCGAGTTCGTGAAGCCACCTTATGGAGAATCAATTGACCGGAACACCTACGAATCAACACTTTCGTTCTTTGAGTCGATTTTAAAGTTACTCCATCCATTTACTCCATTCCTGACGGAGGAGCTGTGGCAAGACATTGCTGATCGCAAAAAGGATGAAGCCTTGATTGTTACTGAATGGCCTAAAATTGAGGCATTCGATGATGATTACATCACTGCCTTTGAGACAAGCAAAAAGATTATTTCCGAAATCAGGAATTTCAGGAAACAACAGAATATCCCTCAAAAAGAAGTGCTAGATCTTCATAGGATAGAACACGCTAAAGGAAAATTCGACTTTGACGCCTCGATCGTTAAGCTGGCTAACACGAATAAAATTGAGCCTGCCACAGACCAAGAAGGAATGAGCTATTCATTTGTGATTGATGGTAACGAGTATTTTATCCCATTTGGAGATAAAATTGATATTGAAGCCGAAAAAATCAAGATTAAAGAAGAGCTAGAATACACTAGAGGTTTTCTTAACTCAGTAGCCAAAAAACTAGGAAATGAACGATTCGTTCAAAATGCTCCTGAGCAAGTAGTTGCAGCTGAGAAGAAAAAGAAATCAGATGCTGAGAATAAAATTGGGCTTCTAGAGAAGCAATTGGCAGATTTGGCCTAGCGGATTTTTATAACCCAGCCTTTATCTTTTTTCATGGTCCTAGTCTGAAATACCAGCTCAGCACCCTTTTTCATAAGAGAAAGTCCATAGAGGTTAATCGCGGTACCCAAGGTCATTCCCAAAGCTGAGGCAACAACCGTAGGACTTTCATTATCCAGGCTTTCATAGCTGTATACCGTAACGTAGGTTCCAACTGCAAGGAAGGGTACACCTAATACAATTTGTCCTATTCCCTTGGATTTTGCCTTTAACTGAGAAAATATCTTTGAACGAACCATCACAATGTCTGATAGCTTGATTTCCACACTATCCACCAACAATTTCCCAGGAACTATCTTGTTAATCTCCCCTTTGCAGGTCTTTTTATCTTCTTTGACCTTGTAGATTAGTTTTTCTCCAGCACTCCAATAGATCTTCTTCCGTTTTTGCCTGTTTTCGGAAATCAGTCTTCTACCAGAAGGAATAGCCGTCTTCTTGGAATCGGCTTTAGCAGACTTCCTGTTTTTTGTTGGACCACCAGGTGGCAACATCTGATTCCTGTTGATCTGTGCTGGCTTCTGTTCTAACTCAACATTTTTTTCCTTCTCTTGAGCAGAAACATCTGAAAAAACCAAGAGGAATAAACCAATTATAATGAGAACCCTAAACATATCCTAAGACCCAATAAACGACAAATCCAACGATTTCATGTATCAATCCATTCCAATGACGCAAATATTCCGCATTTGGTACAAATAAATGATCTAAATAATACTTGCGTGGCCCACTTACTCCATCCACAACATAGGGTTGAACATCCATTCCTAGTTTTTTGAAACAGGCTTCCGACCTCCGCATGTGATATGATGAAGTAACCAACATAATGGATTTATTAGGAAAAAGGCTGTCAATTATTTGCTTGGAGTAGAGCGCATTTTCATATGTATTATTCGATTCTCTTTCCACGAGTATATCTCGCTCTTTAAAGCCAATATCGACGAGATAATCTTTTACGTGATCTGCTTCGCGAATCTCTCGATCAGTCAGCTTGCCCGTCCCCCCAGATAACAGCAACTTCTTGACTATTCCCGCTTTTTTCAACCGAGCGGTTTGCAAAATACGATCTGAAGCGTCAAAAAAATTCAGTTGGTCGCTGCCAAGCATGTAAAACGAATAGCCTCCTAAGACGACGGCAACATCGTATTCTTTTTCAAGATCGTTCGGATGGGTGGCAGGCTTCTCCCATGATCGACTGAACTCATCGAAGATGAACCCATTGCTAAAAAAGAAAAACAAAATAATCGCTGTGAGATACCTTCTCCTCTGTTTCTTGGTGTTTTTAGTAAAAAACGCCAAGAGCATAAATCCAAAGATCCATGTTGTAGGGGTTGTAAAAAAGTACAACAGTTTAGAAAGGATAAAGAAAAAACTCATGGCCTAATTCAGGCTACAAAAGAAATCAATTAACGGTGATTTTCTTGACTTGAGAATAATCTTTAGTTAAGATGCTCACTAAATATTGCCCTTTCGCCAAATCACTTAAGTCAAGCTTGGTGTTTTCATCTACCCCATTTACTGTTTTCAGCTGCTTTCCATTCATATCGAAAATTCTAATATCACTTCTTGATTCTCCCGAAAGGCCTTTGAAGGAAATAAAAGAGGAACTTGGGTTTGGATAAACCTCAACTTCTATTTTGGCGTCTTCTCTTGCCTCATATCCAGCTACTTCAGACAGTGTTTGATACTTGGCAGTGAAAACTCCACTTCCGTGAGTTCCTATTGCTAAGAAACCATCGACTGGGCGCAAGGACATGTATTCAACAACTGCATTTCCAATAATATCAGCAGCTTGCTGATACCAGACGGTGTTTAATCCATCCAACTTTGTTGTTCCATAAAGTCCGGTAGTTGTTCCTACTAGGTACAGAACTCCGTCTTGAAGTGGCACGATGGCTGCGCTTCTCACGGATGGACCTGATCCAATACCCCAAAGAGATTCAGGAACTCCTGCAGGTAGATCTTCTTCTAAATTCCCTGCAACTCTTTCCCAATTTTCACCAGCGTCATCACTGTAGAAAATACTATAGTTATTATAGTTAGAAGTAGTTACTAAGATGTTATCTGCATTTCGCTTATCTACTGCGATGTAGCTTATGTATCTACCTGCATTAAGGCCGTTAATTGAAATATCCTGAAAGGACGGAGTACCAAGATTTGCACCATCGGCACGATATAACTTCCCTTGATTGGTCCCAACATACAAGCGATTTTCTGGACTCCCATATGATGAGGACATTGCTGTAAGCCTTTGACTACCTATATTTAAACTAAGTGCTTCCCATCCTGTATTTAAGTTCTGTCTGCTGTCATCAAGCACTAAACTTGTCATATTCCTTCTTCTCAGAATTTGAGAACCTGCGGCTAAGTATATCACACTCGGGTCAGTTTTGTCTAGCTCAAAAGGATTTACGAATGCATAACTTACCCCAACCCCTGGAGTCGGTTGAATTCTTTTGAACCGGACAATATCCCCTGAATTATTCAATTCATACTTATACAGATTTCCAAATTGTTCTTGGAAATAATAATTCCCTGCCCCATTCAAACTTGTTGGAGACTCAACTGCGGTGAAGGTACCATCCGCCAAAGTCGTCGACTTCCAGATTGTATTAAAATCAGGCGAATTTGTCCACCAACAGCCGTTGTCTTGGAGTCCACCTACAACTACGTTATTGATTCTCCCTGGGTCAACTGCCACAGTATAAAATTGGGTGGTTACATAACCATTGTTCATTTCCTCCCAGGTGGTTTGATTTGCCAAACAGTTAAAAGTGCGGTAAACCCCACCATCGTTTGCATTGTACATAACAGAAGTATTACTCGGCTGGAAAAGAACGTCATGATGATCAGGGTGATTATTTGGATACCGATAAGTTCGAGGTGTAGTAAAGCCAGGATTATATCCGCCTATTTGTGCTATGCGAGTTGAGCTGGCAAAACCATCATCACTTCTGAATAAGTTGGTCCCTCCCACGAAAACAATATTCTCATTGCTTGGAAAAACCTTCACCATCATGTTGTAGCCACCAGCATGATCAGTGGTAAGATAAGGATCAGTGTCACTTGGTAAGTTGGAAGATCTATTCTCCCATTGTCCACCAGTTCCTGAGCCATCACCTGACTGATAGGTATACTTCCAAAAACTGTGATAACCAGATGAGTTATCATTTGGGTCTGCAAGAACTCCAGCTCCTGGAGTGTCAGCAAACACATACAAGACATCCTCATTACTTGGCGCAAGGGCTAGTGTCATTCTTCGATATGTACTTGGCATAAATGAAGGGGAAATTCTAGTCCAAGACATGCCATCTTCTGAACGCCAAATACCACCACTTGAAGTATTACTTCCTAAAGATGCATACACCACTCCTGTGCTGCTTACAATCACATCTGTAAAGCCCATATTAGAATAACTACCTCCAGTTGATCCTAATTCAGTAACCCAAGTACCGCCTCCATCTACAGAGCGAGTTATCATCCCTGCAATGGCAGCATAAACCTCATCTTCAGAAGCATTAGATGCATCTGTAGCTAAACGCCAAACAAAATCCCAATTATCAAATTGATGCTGGGTATTTGATTGAGTAGAACTCAGGGCTTCCCAATTAAGACCGCCATCTGTAGATTTGTAGACTCCATTTCCATAGTGGATTGCCGAAAATGACCTACTTGCAGAGTTTCCAGCTCCTTCACCGGTACCATAGTACCAAGTGGATTCTTGACCATTCCGAGTATCTTGAGCAATACTAGAAACAGTATAGAGTGCATCCTTGTCTGAGGTTTGAGTCCAGCTTAAGCCCCCATTGGTTGTGCGCCACATTCCTCCGGAGACTCCTCCTGCCAGCATAATATCTTCATCTAGCGCATCAAAAGCGATGGCTCGCGTTCTCCCTCCTACATTAAAAGGTCCAATGTGGTCAACTGGAGCTGCGTCTCGCGCTGTAGCTTCAGGAATGCTTTGAGAAAAAAGCAGCTCTCTTCTTCGAATATCCGCTGGGATTTCCCCATTTTCATCCATGGTTCTCTCAAACTCCCAATCTGCACGAGCACTGGGATTGTCATCAAAATTTCTTGTTGACTCCGCGGTATCCGAACTTGTAAAAAACCAAGCACCAGAGTAAATGGCAAGTGTCAACACTAAAAGGGCATTATATTTTCTCAAACTCATCTTCAGGGTAAAATTTCGTAATAGTCCACCGTATAAGGAAAGCCTTCATAGGGACTTTGAATTAAAATAGCTGCATCAATCACGTCCCCAAGTGCAATTCCGGGGTATTTGACATCAACATTTGGGAAAAGCTCTTCAGTTGTAGCAGCTGTACTCCAAGTAAAATAAACTCCAATTTCATCGCCTTCTCCAAAAGAATAATCAAAGAAGCGACCTATTTCTTTCATTTTGGTCACTTTTAAATAGGCGGTGCATGAAACTTTAGAACAAGTTCCTTTAAAACCGTCTGCCTTAATTGGAGGCAGTATTTTTAAAACTTTTGCCTCGATTAAGGTATTCACCCTATTAGAAGCTTTGAACTCAACTTCTTTTTCAAGCTTTTCCTTTGTGGATGATTGACTTGTTTGGGAAGTATCAGCTACTGGCTTTTCGAGCTGAGTTGCTTGCTCATTTGTCTTGCAGCTGGGCAAGCCCCAGAGCAAAACACTAAGAAATAATAAGCCTATGAAACTCTGTCGAATCATCAAATTTTAAACGAAATATATAAGTGCCGGAATTGAGTTTTGACACATCAAATTTAAGCTTTGAATCAATCCGCTCCTGATTTAATGTTTGAATGAATCGACCATTGATGTCAAAAACATCGAGTTCCTGTAGTTTATCTCCATTTAAATCTATGTATACATGAGCCTTAGCTGGGTTTGGCCAGAGCTTGTGCTGAAGATCTATTTTTTCATCAATAGCGGTTACATCTAGATAGTCAGTTATATAGGCTGAAAAAACTCCTTTGCCATGAGTGCCAATAGCCATAAAACCATCAGTTTCACGATAATCAATCATGTCTACAACCGCATTTCCAATGGTGTTTTTTGCTTCTTGAAGCCATACAGTGCTATCCCCATTTAGTTCGTCGGTAGAAAACAAACCAATACTGGTACCCACGAAATAGCGTGTCCCAGATGTTGTTGGAACGATCGCTGAGGTGCGAACACTTGGGCCGTCCCCTACCCCTATGCCCGGAGGAGAGCCTACAGGTTGTTCAGCCTCTAAGTTTCCTGCGCTTGGCACCCAAGATGCCCCACCATTTTCACTGTAATAAACACTATGTACTCTATAGTTCGAAAAAGTCACCATCACTTTATTGGCGTCTCTTGGATCAACACTAATACTGCTGGTCCAACCCCCAGTTAGAATGTTATTTGTGATGGTGGTTGCTTGCATCATACCATCATTGGCATTCTCAACAACATAAACTCCTTTATTGGAAGAACCGTAATATAATCTGTGTTTTGGATTGTCGTAGGAAGACCTAAAAGTGGTAATGTAATTATTAGCCATACTTGTGAATCGCTCCCAGTTTGAATCTGTTGGTTCATAAATGCTATCTAGTGGAAACTCATCAAGTTTTGAATTTCTCCAAATGCGGTTAAATTCAGAGAGATACATTGTGTTGTTATCGCTTCTATCCAGTATGAACGGATTAATAAAAAGGTAAGAATTACCGCTCTCAGGATCAATTCGTTTGAAGTCTAACAAATCTCCTTTTTGATCAACCTTAGCTTTGATCATTCTTCCGTTTTGTCGGCTGAAATAATAAAACGCCCCACCATCTTCTGCTGCGCAATATGATCCGTCGCCCAAGTTTGGAGAAACCCAATCATCAGAAAATGCGCCTCCAGAGGTAAATTGAGTTCCATTATCTTGAAGTCCTCCAAATACTAATTCACTTTTTCTGGTTCCATGATCGATTCCAATGGTGTAAAACTGAGTTGTTAAATATCCCCTGTTGAGGTCAACCCAATCAATCGTTGCACTGCTTACATCATCCCAGCGATATACACCACCATCATTTGCATTGTACATAACATCAGGATCAGAAGGCTTGAAGAAAACCACATGTTGGTCTGGGTGATGACCTTCCCATCTGTAAGTAAATGGAATGTCTCCATCGGGCTTGTAACCTCCAATTTGAGTGATGTTCGAATCAGAACTAAAAGCATCGGTGCTCATAAAAAGGTTAGTTCCACCAATAATCATGCGTGTTGAATCTCCAGGTTGAATAGCAAGCACAAGGTTATATCCTCCTTGAGATTTAAAAACCCTTGCGAATGATGTATCAAATGGGATGTTGGATGATAAATCTTGCCAATGCCCACCTGCTCCTGAGCCATCTCCAGACAAATAAGTGTACTTCAATAAGCTATTTCGCTCTCTTGCAAGAGTATCAGCGGCTTGTCCTGTCCCTACAGATTCACCGAGAAAATAAAGTGTGTTCGGTCTGTTTGGATCTTCAGCAATAATCATCCTTCTATAATTCGTAGGAAAAGGACTGGTATTAATCTTAACCCAATTTGAACCATCCTCTGAACGCCAGACACCCTCGTCACTTCCACCAGAGCTAAGTACAGCATAGTAATCCCCCTGTTCATTGATCAAAACATCTGTATATACTGAAGTGGCAGGACCATCCCCAAGAACAGTATCCCAAGTTTGACCATCATCCTTACTTAAGTTTATTTGCCCTCTTGTGGCTGCTATGATCACGTCCTCCGTCAAATTAGTATGATCTAATGCAATATTCCAAATGATATCCCATGGCTCTCTCGATTCAGGGGTAGCCGTATTCGTAGCAGCTAGGTTCAACCATGTTTTTGCTGAGTCTTGAGATTTCCATATGCCAGTTCCCAAATAATTCGCACCAAAAATTCCGCTGGCCGAATTCCCTCGACCCTCTCCAGATCCGTAATACCAATTCTCTTGCTTACCAAATCTCTTATCCTGCTTCAGGCAGGTAACGCTATGATGATCTTCAGGCTTAGTCATTAGTGCCCAAGAGTTTCCTTCATCAGTACTTCTCCAAACACCTCCTGAAACACCACCAGCGATTAACACATTTTCGTTGGTCAAATCAAGTGCGAATGCTCGGGTCCTACCCCCAACATTAAAAGGTCCTATTGATTTGAAATTATAATTAGCTGACCTTGCCGCTGAATTTGCATTTGGTAAGTGTTTCGCAAATGCGAGTTCGGCTTTTCTAATTCCTGCTGGAATTTCACCTGTCGCAGGGTCCATTTGTCTTAAGTGTTCCCATTCTTGACGCTCTAGGGCTTCATCTAACCGTGGCTCGTTTTGATTTCCTGTATTACAGGCGAATAAAACAATAGTGCTAAAGAAAACCAGATAAATACTTTTCATAAAAGTGCTTTGATGGATTAAACGCAATTAAGCCGAATTGGTTGGACGAGCTTTGCGAAAGTAAAAGATTTGGGCTTCCAAGTTTGTTTGCTAGAATACCGTTTATTATTTTTTTTAAGCCCCACCAAACCTTTTTAATCTAGGGGCGTTTATACTTCTGAAAAACGGCTTATAGTTTTCATATGTAGTATTTAGTTAAAACCCTGCCTTGAGCGGGGTTTTTTTATTCTAGGCTTATAAGCCAACATTCCCTTATTTTTGCAAATCATTTGAAGAAGATGCAAAACGTTAAGCCATATACTCCCAAAAATAAAGTTCGAATAGTTACTGCAGCCTCCTTATTCGACGGACATGATGCGGCAATTAATATTATGCGTCGAATTATACAATCTACTGGAGTTGAAGTTATTCATTTAGGACACGATAGAAGCGTCGAAGAAGTAGTAAACACAGCAATTCAAGAAGATGCAAATGCCATCGCCATGACTTCCTACCAAGGTGGTCATATGGAGTACTTTAAGTACATGTATGATTTGCTTCAAGAGAAAAATGCTGGACACATTCAAATATTTGGAGGTGGTGGTGGAGTGATCTTACCTGATGAAATCAAAGAACTTCATGAATACGGAATCACTAGAGTTTATTCTCCAGATGACGGAAGATCAATGGGACTTCAAGGTATGATTAACGACTTGGTTCAACGAAGTGACTTCCCTTTAGGAGATAAAATTGATTTCGATCTCAAAAACCCAACTCAGCTTAAACCAGGCCAGGTAGCTAGACTCGTATCTGCCGCAGAAAATTTCCCTGAAGCTAGCCGCGATTTCCTTCAGGAAGTTGATGAAAGAGCTAAAAAGCTAAAAATTCCAATTCTTGGAATCACAGGTACAGGTGGTGCTGGGAAATCATCCCTAGTGGATGAATTAGTGAGACGTTTTTTGATTGATTTTAGCAAAAAGAGAATTGCAATCATCTCAGTTGATCCTTCAAAGAGAAAAACAGGTGGAGCGCTGCTTGGAGATAGGATCCGAATGAACGCAATAAAAAATGACCGAGTTTACATGCGGTCTTTGGCAACACGACAATCAAATCTTGCCTTATCCAAACATGTAGCTGAAGCAGTTCAAATTACAAAGCTTGCTGGTTATGACCTCATCATACTTGAGACTAGTGGAATAGGTCAATCCGACACCGAGATCCTAGAGCACAGTGATGTTTCACTTTATGTAATGACCCCTGAATATGGAGCTGCAACGCAGTTGGAGAAAATCGACATGCTTGATTTTGCAGATCTAATTTCTTTGAATAAGTTCGACAAAAGAGGAGCCCTTGATGCCCTTCGCGATATAAAAAAGCAATATCAGAGGAATCATGGCTTATTCGACAAAGACATGGACAGCATGCCAGTTCATGGCACTATTGCTAGTCAGTTTAATGACCCCGGAACCAATTCCTTGTATCGTGCAATCATGGATAAAATCCACGAAAAAACTGATCCGGAGCTCAAATCATCATTTGAGATTACAAGGGAAATGTCTGAAAAGATTTTCATCATTCCTCCTAAGAGAACGCGCTATTTATCTGAGATAAGCGAAAGCAATCGGGCTTATGATTCTTGGGTTAATGATCAAATAGAAGCAGCTGAAAAACTTTATGTAATTCAAGGCAGTATTGAAAATATCAAACAACTTGACATTGAGGATAAAGATCGAATCCTAAAAGGACTTGATGAGACTTTTACGAAATTGTCTTTAGACCTAGACCCAAGAAACAAGCAACTCATAGAAGACTGGGAATCAAAAAGGAGTCGTTACCAAGAGCCACTTTTCAAGTTTATGGTTCGAGATAAGGAACTGGCCATTGAAACGCACACCAAAAGCCTTTCACATACTCAAATACCCAAGGTAGCCTTACCGAAATATAGAGCTTGGGGAGACATTCTGAGATGGTCATTACAAGAAAATGTACCTGGTGAATTTCCTTATACCGCTGGTTTATTTCCTTTCAAAAGACAAGGAGAAGATCCAACGAGGATGTTTGCTGGCGAAGGTGGACCTGAAAGAACAAATCGCAGGTTTCATTATGTGTCATTAGGCATGCCCGCCAAAAGGCTTTCAACCGCTTTCGACTCTGTTACGCTCTACGGTAATGATCCAGGATATCGTCCTGATATTTACGGTAAAATAGGAAATGCCGGTGTTAGCATTTGTTGTTTAGACGATGCTAAAAAGCTATACTCTGGTTTCGATCTTTGCGACCCAAAAACCAGTGTTTCAATGACCATCAATGGTCCTGCACCAATGCTCTTAGGCTTTTTCCTAAATGCCGCAATTGATCAAAGTTGTGAGAAGTACATCAAAGAAAATGGCTTAGAAAAAGAGGTTGAAAAGAAAATCAACAAACTCTATGAAGGACGCGTAAGACCTACTTATCAAGGTGAATTACCTAAAGGAAATGATGGTCTTGGGCTCATGTTACTTGGCCTCACAGGAGATCAAGTTTTGGACAAAGAAGTCTACGCAAAACTCAAAGCGGAAACTTTAATGTCGGTGCGAGGAACTGTTCAAGCCGACATCCTGAAAGAGGATCAAGCTCAAAACACATGTATTTTCTCAACCGAATTTGCTCTTCGTCTAATGGGAGATGTGCAGGAGTATTTCATCAATAACAAGGTGAGAAACTTTTATTCGGTCTCAATTTCGGGCTATCACATCGCGGAAGCTGGGGCAAACCCAATTACGCAGCTTGCATTTACCTTGGCGAACGGCTTTACTTATGTTGAGTATTACCTGAGCAGGGGAATGGACATCAATAAATTTGGGCCAAACCTCTCCTTCTTTTTCTCAAATGGAACAGATCCAGAATATGCTGTTATTGGCAGGGTGGCTCGAAGAATTTGGGCAAAAGCAATGAAAACTA
>Ga0115568_10000356_pt1 | contig 33577 bp, 56 predicted proteins | sample COGITO_mtgs_1204_FD_87296 | JGI IMG/M metagenome (GOLD analysis project Ga0115568, IMG submission 87296) | Pelagic marine microbial communities from North Sea - COGITO_mtgs_120426 | ecosystem: Environmental > Aquatic > Marine > Epipelagic | place: Germany:Helgoland, sampling site Kabeltonne...
GACTTCGGAGAGGAATTCTTTTTCCTGCAGCTCTTTTTGGAAAATTTTCATCATTCAATTCACCCTCTGAAAGGGTAGACGAAAGAATAACAGCCACATTAGGCACAATGGGAAGATTTGAGTGAAGCAAGGCAAGATTAGTTGCGTGCATTAAGAATTTCTGTGCACGACTATTATTTTTAGGTTTCCAGCCGTCAGGATATATAATATCACTGTCCATGACAGGATACCCCATAAACCCAAGATCCTCAAACCATTGCTTATAGTCTGCATTATCTAGGGTTTTTTGAAAACTGGACCAAGGATTATTACCGAGAGTATCTATTGATCCATATCCAACTACAAAAGCCTCTAGTCCAGCCACAGTGCTTTCCTTAAATCAGGGTTAAAAAAGTTAGGACCTTTAAGTACTTTTCCGTCATCGCGGTAAATAGGAGTTCCATCTTCCCCTAATTTGCTCATATTACTTGCATGAACCTCTGTAAAGCAAGCATCAAGATCAAGACCAAAGGCGTGACCTGCTCCGTAAATAACATATAATAAGTCAGTAAGCGCATCTGCTACCTCCACTTGGTCTTTATTAGCAATAGCTATTTTTAGCTCTTCCAGTTCTTCTTCGATTAAATCCACTCTTAGTTCTCTAGTTGAGAAGTCTGGCCAGCTAGGTTCTAAACGTACCTCCTGTCCAAAAGCCTCCATAAAATCACCAACTAGTTCAAAGTTAGTTCCACTTAACATTACATCAACCATCTTGAGTTCTCCAAACTCCAATTAATTACTTGATCCAATCTATCTCGAATCGGTTTAGGCTCCCATCCCATCGTTCTTAGCTTATCTCCATCAAGAGCATAACGAAGATCATGTCCGGGTCTTTGAGAGTGAAAATCTACCATTTCATATTTACATTCTTTACCTATCGTATTTGCAATAATTTGAGCTAACTCTAAATTATCTAGCTCTTCTGCACCTACTATATTAAATTTTTTACACTTTGTTTCATTATACTCAGTAGGAGCTTTAGAAAGATCAGTGTTTAATAAAAATAATAAAGCATCCGCTACATCAGCAGCATGTATATAATGTCTTGATCCAGCCTTAGTTTTCTCTTTATTACTATGTACTGTAATTACTTCTTCGTCCCGTACCCGTTTAATACACATTGGAATAAACTTTTCTGGATGCTGACGCTCTCCAAATACATTCATAGTATGTGTAATTATAGCAGGAAGACCATAAGTATTTTGATACGCAACTACAAATTCTTCCCCTCCTGCCTTACTAGCAGAATAAGGATTAGTAGAGTTATACCTATCATTTTCTTTATACTTCACGTCATCAGGGGCGGGCCCAAACACTTCATCTGTGGAAAAGTAGACAAACAAAGGAGGTCTTTTATGACTTTTTACAGTTCTTGCATAGTCTAACAAGTTTACAGTTCCTACAACATTGTCAAGTACAAACTCCATGGGATAATCAATAGATCTATCTACATGAGAGCCTGCAGCCATGTGAGCAATATAGTCAACTTCTCCAATGGCGGAAGCAATTTGGGGATTTAAAGGAGCTTTCAGATCGTGGTGAACAACTTTTACCCTTCCCAGATGGCCTGCAGTGTTTGATACTACCTCTGCAAGCCTATTCAGATTTCCACTGAAATCTAGTCTGTCAAGTGTTACAATATCCCAATCTGTTTCTATTAAAATTTTCTCTACTACATGGTGGGCGATAAAGCCTGCTCCACCCGTGATTAAAATACGCTTATTGCTTTTGAGCACGAATCCTCCTTTGCTCTCTTATTCTAGCAGCCTTTTTATTATTTTGTCTAGCTACTGATGGTTTAAGATAATACTGTCTTTCACGTACTTCAAACAGCTTATCCAGGGTTTTTCTTTTTAAACTACGGATTGCTTTTTCAACATTCCCATTTTTAACTTTTATTTCCATAAACTACTTATATTTCTTGAAGTCGTTATAAACTTGTTTGATGTAATCTTCTGATACATTAAATTCTCGACTTCCCATTTTAGCTATATCTTCTTCTGAAAAAGAAGAATAATATAATCCTTCGACATACATTAAAATTTCTTTAATTTTCATGCAATTTCCTTTAAAAATACATTTCCAGACACACTCACCCTAAACTCGTCAGAGGTGTAGAAAGGAAAAACAGTGTGAGTTAAATTAGCCGGAAAAAACACCATTCCACCCTCCTCACTTTCTTGTATATCTGTAACAAACCTGCCAATACAATCCAAATGCTGAAACGCAAAACATCCTGCATACTTATTTGGAGTATCCCAAAGTTTAGCTTCTTCTTCTAGACTGTAAGGCACTTTAATCCAAATTACATAAGAAAAAAGCCCTGAATGAGTATGAGAAGGATTAAATTCATACTTTTGCATAAAGTTAATCCATATTGGACCCATATCAATCTCATAATCTATTCCTGTTTTGTTGCTCCCTCTTTTCATTTCCTGTTCAACTAAACCTGAACCGAAAGTTTCATCATAAAGCTCGACACACTCAACAATCTGCTTATTAATTTCAGCTACTAAAGAAGGATGTTCAAGAGAGTATTCGTGCTTTAAGTGTCCCGCTAAATACTTCTGGTACTTGTCTAAGCCTTTAAAGTTTGTTTTCTCCATTTTTACTGCTTCTGCTTGAAGCATTGTAAGTAACGAAGGATCAATTCTTCCTGTAACGTACCCTGCTGCTGTATTAACTTTTGCGCTTATCATGGTTTTTTAAACCACCAGCCTCTTGCTTTTAAGTAGGCAACCTGCTTAACTATAGAGTTATGTGTTCTACCTGGTAGAATGTTTTGCATCTCTTCCCCTCCCATAAAATAATAATGATCACGTAAAAGCATTCTTTCTTTATAACTCCAAGGCTTTTTTCTGTAATTTTTCATAAGTATATTATACGATAAAAGTAGGTTTAAGTCAAGTTTTATTTTTTTACCCACCACCGTTTAAAAAATAATTCTTGACTTTAGTTGCTTTCTTCTGTAAAATAGTATTCAGAAATTGAGAGAAGCCAGAGACACAATATATGGTGATAAGGCAGTAAAGATCTCGGTAAAAGAATATGCTCCGCCGAAGCTCCAATTTCTCCATATTTCCTTCCTCTGGCTAAGTGGAAGGGGTCAGCTGGGACGCCAAAGTACCCAGCCGTTCAGATACTCGTTCGTTAAGGCAGTATCCGTCCTCCGTAGCTACTACTATCATGACGAAAAAGGTAAACAGAGCAAAAAAGTTAAACACACGAAAATTACTAGATATTGTTATGGGTGTTTAACTACAGTGGAGGGACTTATTCAGACCATAACCACAGTCCCCCATCAGGGGTGTCCTATAGCCATCTCGTGAGGGACACGTCGAAGTGAAAGTAGGTAGGTAGTCACTTCACCATAAAAAGGAGAACAAATGCCAGGAATGGTAATTGCAATGTTGTTAATTGGAGCTGTACTTGTAAAAGACGGCAACCGAAGACTTGATGAAAAATGTGCGCAGGAAGTCCTTGACGGAATCGCAGAATCTCATCAAGAATGCAGGAACTACTATATCCAAAAGAAACGGTAGTTTAGACGCTTAACAATTTTCTAATTTTAGACCTCGATACACTACTTTAGTGGTGATCGAGGTTTTTTTATGTCTTAAGCAAAAAAATTTCTTGACATTCGACCTAAATTTAAGTATAATATCCCCTGATTGGAATTAAAAATCAAAAGCAAACCGGAGAATTTTATGTTAACAATTGAACTAATAGCTATCTTTGCTTTTTGTATGATTGGAACAGGGCTCTCATCCTTTTTTCTAGGAAGAAAAGAAGGTATGGAGGCTCTAATAGAACACTTTATAGATGAAGGTATATTAGAGTTAGACGAAGACTAGTGTACCTTTGTATTTGTAATGCTATATCGGAGAAAGATCTTTTAGAAGAACCCTTTTTAGTGAATAAAATTGGTACTGTTTGTGGAAAATGTATTGAAAAACATAATGCTCGTATTTCTTGTGGGCAGATTGATTTTTTAATTGCGCCTCAAGATAGACTACCAGACTGTGAAAAAGCTTAAGGAAGTAAAATGAGCGAACCCGCCCTAGAGGCATTAGTAGAAGATAAAGTATGTAATTTGTGTAACACTAGAAAGAGTCTTTCAGAGTTTCATGGAAATGGCTACCAGCCTAACGGCAGAAAGAAGTATAAACCTTCCTGTAGACAATGTTCAAACTCAAAAGATTACAAGCAATTTTATACGAGACTGAGCACCGCTCTAGCAGTCATAGGGAAATCGTGGGAGTGTGAAGTCTGTGGTTATGATAAAAATTTATCTGCTATTGCCTTTCATCATATTGATCCTTCCCTTAAATCGTTTGAAATATCAAAGCGAAGACATGGAACAGTTGAGACTTTTGTAGATGAACTAAAGAAGTGTGCCGTCTTGTGTCAAAACTGCCATGCTGAGCACCATAGTCCTCAGCTTTTAAAAGAAAAAGTTTTTGAAGAATTAGAAATACCTTTTCAGTGAAAGTAACTTTATTAAAAATCCAAAGGCAAGGTATTTTAAAACAACTTGAAGGAAATTCTAACCTAGGATTGGAGTTAGGAGTAGCAGAAGGGGTGTTTTCTCGTAGAGCTATAGCTTCAGGTAAGTTTAAAAAGTATATAGGAATAGATATGTATTCCGACAGAGGACATGATTTATCGCAGTATAAGAAAGCTTTATCTTGCGTAGGTATTTTTTCTGAATATTCTTTGTTGAAAATGCGGTTTGACGAGGCATTAGACTTATTTGAGGATAATAGTCTTGACTTTATTTATGTTGATGGGTATGCTCATACTGGCGAAGAAAACGGTCAAACCTTTTATGACTGGTGGCCCAAACTTAAGCCTGGAGGTATGTTTGCGGGCGATGACTATGATAAAAAGAAGTGGCCTTTAGTATACAACAACGTAAATAAGTTTTGCGAAGATAAAGATATAAAAGAATTATTTGTAACAGGTATAGTGGAAAATAATACCTGGAGTCGCTATCCCACTTGGATGGCATGGAAACCGCAAGCACTCGTTGCCTGCGACAGAACTCGAAAGAGTTAGGAGTAGAAAAAAGTATCACGTAATGGTAAAAACATTAAAAAAAGCAAGAAATGTACTAGTGTTTCATGGGGACACCCTAATAGTTGTTGGCTCAGTCATAATGATGACTGTATTGTTCGCACCTATAATGTAGTAAACTTATTAAAGAGAAAAAGCAATGGACCTAATTCCTCCATCTAAATGTGTTATTTTAAAAACACAGTCAAAAGGCTGGGGCGTTTTTGCTATTGAGCCTATAAAAGAAGGTGAAATAATAGAAGAATGCCCTGTAATAATTGTATACGATAGAAACGATACAAGATTAGACCTGCTGGCTGATTATAGATTTAATTACCCTGCAGGCAGTGGAGCTGACGATTGGCAGTATCAAGTACTTCCAGCAGGTTTTGGTTGCATATATAATCATTCAGATAATAATAATGCGTACTGGACTAATCATCCTACTAAAGACTTGGTATTTGTTTATGTTGCGGCAAAAGATATACCACAGGGAACAGAAGTCTGTACGTACTATGGCCCCCAGAATTACTGGGATAGCTATGGTAGAGATAAAGTGGAGAAGCTATAATGAACAGAGAAGAAATTTTCGAGACACTAAAAGTCGACGAGGGAGTCAAGTATGAAATATATGCAGACCATCTCGGGTATCACACCTTTGGTGTGGGACACTTGGTCACCAACGACGACCCTGAATGGGGTGAACCGTTCGGCACCAAGATCTCCGAGGAGAGAGTATGGGAATGCTTCGAAAAAGACCTCGACACCTCAATCAGTGAGTGTCATGTGTTATACGGCAAAGGGGTCTTTGATGAATTTCCCGAGACCGTCAAGCAGGTCGTGGTTAATATGATGTTTAACATGGGCAGACCTAGGTTGTCTAAGTTCAAGAAATTCAATGCAGCACTCCTTGCTAATAATTGGAAGGAAGCAGCAGTTGAGGGACGCGACTCACGATGGCATAAGCAAGTAACGAACCGAGCAGAAAGGCTCATGGTACGTTTAGAGCAAATGTAATGCCCTGGCTTATCCTAGTCTTCTTAATGGCTGCAGGAGGTGGATATGCGTATCATACTGCAACTGTCGCTAAACTGGAGAGTGCTGTTGTTCAGCTTGAAGCTAACAATCGTACTTTAAAAGAGAATCAAGTCCAGATGGAATTAGCAGTACAAACTGCACAAGCATCACTCAAAACTGCTGAAGATAACGCTAAGAAATCAGAAGCCGCAATGTCAAGTCTCACCGCAAAAAATATGCAGCTACAAAGAGACAAAGATAATGCAATGAAGATATTCAAAGATCATAACCTCACGAGACTTGCGAGAGCAAAACCTGGCATGATTGAGAAACGCGCGAATGCAAAAACTGCAAAAGTATTTAGGGAGCTAGAGAATGATACAAAAGAACTTATGGACGCTGATGACAGCGAGCCTGCTTCTTCAGGGGTGCCAGTGGCTTCCGAAGTTTCCGGCGGCTCCAATACCTCCGGAACCACAGATAATAACGGTAACTGAGAAAGTACCTCTTCGGATTTACCAGCCACCGTTACCTGCGGAGATTGATTTACTTGATGTAAACTTTTTCGTAATTACGGAGGAGAATCTTGATGAGCAAGTAAAAACTATCGAGAAGATGTTAGACGGGCAGTTTGTAGTGTTTGCCCTTACCCCCGACGGGTATGAGAAGATGGCAGAGAACTTTCAAGAAGTTCGTAGGTACGTTAGACAACAAAAAGAGCTAATCATTTATTATAGAGAAGCAACCACGGAGTCTGAAGGTACTAGTGCTAAAGACTGGATGGAGAGTAATGAACCCTGAGATTATACCGGGCAGTGGGACTCATATAGTTAAATTTAAACATTGGAAAACAGGAGAAATTTTAGAGGTGAAAGGAGAAATCCCAACAACATTAAATAATCCTAAATCTGATAGGATAGTAATATTAAACAGTAAAGGCTGGTACGAGGATATAATTAAAAATACTATTGTGAGCGTCTGTAGATGCCCATAGAGAAATATACAGTAGTATTTTATACAATATCCCACAAGCCTGAAGAAAGCGAGTATAATACGGACGAATACAGCAGAGCGCTCTATGTTGCAAATAGAAAAGCTGAAGAAGGATTCTTACCTGTATATATTGTAGACAACGAACTTGAAGAGGTAGTATTGGACGTATGAGACAGACAGAATTAAATTTAGGTGCAGAACTAAAATCTCCCTATAACGGAAAATTTTGGTGTTGGTACAGGCAGGAGTTTTTTACTTGGCCTGAATATATATCTTGGTTTAAAAATAAAGGACTTTGATGGACTTGAGTAAGCTAAATAAATTAGTAATCACAATGGAAGAGTGTGGGGAATTGATTCGCGCCTGTTCAAAAGTAATGAGACACGGAGTAGATGATCCCAAATATCTACAAAACTTGCAGGAAGAAATGGCAGATGTAAAGGCTATGATAACGATTATTGGAAAAGCATATGATCTGGATCCTAGCAAAACAGAAGATTACGTGCAAAAAAGACTCACAAAAATGAGTACTCCAGGGTATGAATGAGTAAATAGTTCTTGACAAATATCTCTTTTTTAAGTATAATACTCCCATGAATATATTTGTACTAGATGAAAATATCGATTTGTGTGCTCAATACCATATTGATGCGCACTCAGGTAAAATGCAGTTAGAGGCTGCACAAATGCTATGTACAAATCATTGGGTGGATAAGTATCTAGGTTATGTACCTAGAAAACTAACTTCGGAAGAGTGGGGTATACTTAAAGAAGCCAAGAAAAATACAGACAGGGACTTTCCCTATCTGCCTACTATGTACAACCACCCTTGTACTATCTGGGCTCGTGAGTCACAACAAAACTATGAATGGCTATTCTGCTATTCACACGCTCTCAACCAAGAACATATATACAGAGGTGGAGCAAATCACAAATCTTTTTCAGAAGTTATCAGTAAACTGCCAGACATGGATCACTTACCTAGCACAGGGCTTACTCCCTTTGCGCAAGCTATGCCAGAAGAACTAAAAAGCAATAATGCAGTAGAGTCTTATCGTATGTTTTATATGAAAGATAAAGCAGCTATTGGTAAAGGTGCTAACTGGAAAGTTCGCGGTAAACCTTACTGGTGGAGCGAAGAGATAGCAGATTATGATAATAGAATATCAGGACAGAAATGAAAAAGAATGTAATTGACTGGGCAGGAGAAGCTAGAGGAACGGCAGATGTTGTGTTTACTAGGCTTTGTAACTTAGAAAGAAGCCGTGTCAATACGGAGACAAACCTAAGTGATATATGGAACTCTAGGATGCTAAGTACTCTATACACTCATCATATGAGTGTAGAAGATTGTGTTATGTGCTTGGTATACAAAGCTGAGACCGAAGATAAAAAATTAGTAGATATACTAGAAGAAATATTAATAAATAGACGAGAAAAGGTGCTTAAAAATGACAATACGTGAATGTCTCACTAACGAAGCTATAGATAAGTTCATGCTCGAAGAACTTGATAATGCTTTAGAGAACGCATTAGATCAAAAAGCCCCTAAACATTGGGAAGACGATTCTTTGATAAGATCACTTCATGTTGTAAGAGCATTTTACAGTGTGCCAGGAACTTATATGGAAGGTGCATACGATGGATACGATGGCTAATCTGGAAGGTATTAAAGAAAAATTTCAAGATAGCACTATGTCTAAGGCTGGACGTCTTGCAATGGAGCTGAATGCTGAAAAGAAACGTCTCAAGCATGAGATGGAAGAACTACAAGCTCAAGTAGACGACATGACACCAGTCACACCTACAGGTACTGTTGATAGCTATGTAAAGTGGGTGGCAACTATAACAGGAGTAGCTGGTGTATTTCTTATGAGTGCAGGCTTTGGAATTGAAGGAGAGTTCGCATACCTTGTAGCAGCGTGTAGCTGGGTCTTTGTAGGCAGTGTTTGGAATGATAAAGCAATTATGATAGGCAGTGCCATAAGTGGTACCGCTGTATTAATGAATATATTAACCCAGTATGTATTGTAGAAACTGTGGGGAGGATATGAGTGGAGATGGGTACACACTACCTTTCCATTGTATAAATGTTAGTGAAGAGGACTGGTGGTATAGTCCACCAGATTCTGGGCCTTACTATTGCGACGGAGATGAAGAATGAGTTAGTATGGCAAAAAACAAACAAGAAGCATTAGCAGATTTAAACAAGCGATATAATAAAACTTTATCGCTTTTACAAGATAAAAAGGAATCAAAGATGAAAGCAGTTGAAGGACGTACAGATAGTGTAAACATCGTATTCTGTGACAATGGAGTATATATTGAGTATGATGATAAAGATAACAATTGGAAGCATCACAAAAGAGTTTTTACTCAACTTGAAGATGCTCTAGAGGCCGTTAGTTGGCTATGGAAGCCTGAAGACGAGGAGTGCTAATGACAACCGAAGTTAAGTTAGTAGGCATGACTATGCCGAGCGCAATTACAGGGTGTCATACAGCAAACGATCTTATAGCTTATGCAGCTCGTGTAAGCAACCCTGAAAATCAAAATAACACAAAAACTTCTTCTAAGCTTTTACGTTATTTGATTAAGGAAGGTCACTGGTCCCCGTTTGAGATGGTATCAGTAACTATGGAAATTAAGACAACCCGAGACATTTCTCGACAAATAATTCGCCATAGATCTTTCTCTTTTCAAGAGTTCTCACAGCGTTATGCTGTTAGTGAGAAATTTAGTGTAACTAGAGAAGCAAGAAAACAGCACCCTACAAATCGTCAGCTAAGTATGCAAGACGAAGATCCTGTAAAACAGAAAAAAGCTCAAGAAATTTTTAGTGAAATGCAGGCAGAAGTTGCAAGAGTAGCAAAAGATCATTATGAAATGGCATTAAATAGCGGTATTGCAAAAGAACAAGCCAGAGCTTTATTGCCAGAGGGACTCACTCAAACTACCCTATATATGGCAGGAACTCTAAGAAGTTGGGTTCATTTTTGCGAGCTGAGGCGGGGTCATGGCACACAAAAAGAACACATGGAAGTAGCAGATCAGTGCTGGGATATTCTTGGTGTACATTTTGCTGACGTTGTAAAAGCTATGGAAGAAGTAAGTGAGTAATTTAATTATTATATCACAATTCTGGGAGCAGGATAGACGGGCAGTAGTATATAAATCTATTTTAAAACCGGACTATTATGTATCTTTATTTCAAAATGATGAGCTATCAGCAGAAGTACAGTGCCATAATAAAGGCATGAATTATGCTGAAGATATTGCAGAAAATTGGGTAACAAGGAGCTAATATGGTAAGAGGAATTAAGAGAAGAGATTATGAAAAACTTTCGTCGTCTAATATAAGGCATGTTATATCGCTTCTCGAAGATGAAATTAAACCTATATCAAAAAAAGAAGCATGTTCTATTTTAAATATCGCATATAATACTACTAGACTTAGTAAGATTATTGATGACTTTAAAGACACACTAGAATTTGTTTCTAGAAGGAAAGCTCAGAACAAGGGAAAGGCAGCAACGCGTGGTGAGATACAACAAGTAATAACGGAGTATCTACAGGGAGACAACATATCAACTATAGCAAAAAGTTTATATAGGTCTACTGGTTTTGTAAAATCTATAATTACAAAAGCTGGAGTACCTCAAGTAGATAAGTCTACTTATTGCTACCTCCCGGATGAATGCGTTGCTGAAACTTTCTATACAGGACAAAGAGTATGGTCTGCTAAATATCAAGCACCCGCAATCATAAAAGATGAAATAAGTGTGGATTATCAAGCAGAAAAAGAAGGATATAACGATACTAACTACGAGAAGAAATACTTCTCTAAGTGATATGCAATTTATGTATATCAAGAGATCAAACAGGAAGTGCAAGAATTTTTTATAGGAACCTCTACCGGAGGTTTCAATGGGTATTCTCTAGCTTGTGAGTTAGGTAGCTTGGAACATTTAAAAGAGTATGGTGTGGATTTAACTAAACTATGAGAGATTATAGAGCGTGGCAAAGAGCACAAACAGAGTTAAATGCAGATGGCAATGAAGATAGAGGTAGAGAAGGTGAAGACGAAGCTGATACAAAAGCTCCGGGACATTTTAATAGTCGTAAGTTATCAGACGAAGAGTGGATCGAAATCCTTCAAGCTCTTAATGTCGAAGCTACTAAAGACTAGTATTGTATTTTTCCTGCTAAGTAGCTTTTCCCTACTAGAAAAAGCAGCTAATTTAAAAGGAAAATACCTCCTTTGGAAAAATAATTCTTGACAAATATTTATTTATTTATTATAATAGTATTTCAAAAATTGAGGAAGCAATGGGCGACCGATTCTACCGACAACAACTAGAGTTCCTGGGTACATGCCCAGGGTATTATGGCAAACCTAAAAGGACAAGACGCATGGCATGGGATGATGACAAGAAGGCAGAAGCAGTAAGTATGTATACTGAGTCTGATCCTTCTCCTGAAAATTCAATGGAAATTGTAAAAGAGATCGCAGAAGAACTTAATGAGTCACCAAACGGTGTACGTATGATTCTGACAAAAGCAGGTGTATATGTAAAAAAGGCTCCTGCGACTGGCGCAACCAAATCTTCTGGCAGCAACGGTGGTAGTAGCCGAGTTTCAAAAGCAGCAGCTATTGAAAGCCTCTCGGCGGCTCTTACAGACGCAGGCCAAGAAGTAGATGAAGAGATTATCAGTAAACTTACGGGTAAAGCAGCAATGTACTTTGCTGGCATTATCTCTAACGTAAACAGCTAACTCTAATCTAACAAAAACTCCTCTTTCGAGAGGAGCTACTATAACCACGAGAAGGAAACTTCTCGTGGTTTAGTTCGTCTTACAGAAACAACCTTAGAGGTCAGAGACGTAAAAAATTTTACTTACCTGCAGTACTAAGGAGATATATGAGAAAAGAAGAACTAGCAGACACAGTAAAAGAGTATGGCGATGCAGTTATAACTTATAGGAGTGAAAACTCTAATAAGTTAAAATATAATGTATGTACGCTAGACTTTTCTACCCCCTACATTCAGGATAAAAAGAACAGAGCAAAAGAAACTAAGGACACCCTTTTATTATTTTGCTGGGACACTGACTCTTATAGACTCTTGAAACCTAGAAACGTAACTACTATTGTACCGCTTTCGGCCGTACTTAAAAACGGAGGTTAATATGGAGTTATATCAAGCTCCTGAAACATACGAAAGAGTTATACATTATGATACAGAAAAACAGATTCAAGTAAGGCTAGTAGTAAGTGAGTTTAGGGGTACTGAGTACCTTCACTTAAGAAAGTATTATTTAGATTTTACAGAGGAATGGAAGCCGAGTAATGAAGGAGTGTCTATGCCTTTATCGTTTGAAAATTCTAAAGAGCTCTTTTCAGGCTTAGTTGAGATTCTTTCTCTGGCAGAGAGTAAGAATATACTCGAAGAATACTTTTCTGATATTTTAGACGACATGTATCAAAAATAGTTCTTGACTTTTACTCGTTATTATACTATAATATTGTTTCTGTAATTGAGAGAACCCAGTGAAAGAATTTCTTGCACAATGTAATGAGTGTTACTATACAGGCAATCCGATTATTTCGGACGCTGAATTTGATATTCTATCGTTAAAGTATGGAAATACTGACGTCGGTCATACGGTAACTGACGGCACTGCACACTGGTTTCAAATGTACTCCTTACAGAAAGTATTTGATTTGTCAGTATATTCTGACTTAGAAAAATACGTCCGTACTCCAAAGTTAGATGGAGCCGCTGTCTCGTTACTATACGTTGGTGGTGAGCTTGTTCTGGGACTTACAAGGGGTGACGGAAAGTTGGGCAGAGATATTACAGATAAGGTTAAGCACCTCGCTCCCAATACTTTGGATAGTAAGAATATTATTCAAGTAACTGGAGAAGTTGTTTGTCCTTCAAATATCTCTAACGCAAGAAATCTTGCTTCCGGTTCCTTGAATCTCAAGGACGAAAGCGAGTTCCTAAGTAGGCCTCTGACATTTGTTGCTTACGGGTTACAGTCTGAACAAGATATGTTTTCTTACTTCACTGAAGGGTTAGCTTATCTTGAATCTCAAGGCTTTAATGTTGTAACAACTTTTAATGTGTCAGAGTACCCTACTGATGGAGAAGTCTTTAGGTTAGATAGTAATTATCTATTTAATAATGCGGGTTACACCTCACATCATCCTAGAGGCGCTTTTGCTCTCAAACAACAGCAAAAAGGTATAGTCACTACATTATTGGATGTGACTTGGCAGGTAGGCAAATCAGGGGTTGTTAGTCCTGTAGCGATACTAAATCCAATTAAAATTGGAGACGCTGTTGTTTCGAGGGCCACCTTGCATAATATGGAATATATAAATGCTCTGGAATTAGAGATAGGCTGTAATGTAGAGGTTATTCGTAGTGGCGAAATTATACCTCGTATTTTAAGGCGTGTATGATTCCTAAGACCTTGTAAAAAATAATTCTTGACAAAAACCCAAAATTTTCGTATAATATATTTTCATTTTCTGAGAGAACTAAATTGCTGACCCAGATTACAAGACCACAACATTGCCCTAGCTGCAATAGTATTCTTGAATGGCTCAGCCCTTTACTCTATTGCCGTAATTCTGATTGTGCTTCACAATCGAGCAAGAAAGTAGAACACTTTGCTAAAACTTTAAAAATTAAAGGATTAGGCCCGGCAGCAATCAAAAGATTAGATATTAGAGGAGTTGACGAAATCTACAGCTTCACGGAAGAAGAATTATGTGTAGGACTCGATTCCGATAAACTAGGATCTAAATTATTTGCAGAGATAGAAAACTCAAAAAATGCACCATTGAATACAGTTTTAGCGGGGTTCAGTATCCCTCTAATTGGTAAGACCGCAAGTGAAAAACTAAGCTCAGTATGTGATACTATATATGAAATCAATGAGCAAAGCTGCACTGAGGCAGGACTTGGCCCAAAATCTACTGAGAGTCTAACAACATGGTTAGATGAGGTATTTTACCCAACGCTAGAGGGCTCTTTGCCTTTTAGCTTAAAGTTTAATAAATCACCGCAGAGCTCTCAGGCTGGAATTGTATGTATAAGTGGAAAACTGAAGAGTTTTAAAACAAAAGCAGATGCTACAACTTGTTTAAAAGCCGCAGGCTTTGAAGTAAAGACTAGTGTTACAAAAGACGTAACACATTTAGTTAATGAAAGTGGTATAGAAACTGCAAAAACCGAAAAAGCCAGACTATCTGGCATAACAATAATTGAAAACTTAAAAAGTTTTTTAGAGGAATAATTTATGTCAACACTTCCTAAGTGGACCGATGAACGTACAGAAGAGCTAACTACATTTGTAGGCGATGAGTCTCCTGTATCTCAAGAGACTGTAGCTTCTGCTGCTGATCGTCTTGAAACCTCTACTCGATCTGTCTCTAGCAAATTGCGAAAGATGGGTTTTGATGTAGAACTTGCTTCAGCTCGTGGAGGCCGTGCCTTCAGCCCAGAGCAAGAAGCTACTTTGTCTTCTTTTGTCACCGACAATAGTAAGCAATATACTTATGCTCAAATCGCTGAGCATTTTGAAGGCGGTGCTTTTACTGCTAAGACTATTCAAGGCAAAATTTTGTCTATGGAATTGACTTCGCATGTAAAACCTGCTCCTAAGCCTGAGAGTGTACGAACGTACAACGATGAAGAAGAAGCCAAGTTTATTGCCATGGTAAACGACGGCGCTTTTGTAGAGCAAATTGCTGAAGCTTTAGGTCGTTCGGTAAACTCTGTACGAGGCAAGGCTCTTAGCCTTCTCCGCGCACAGTCTATCGATGCAATTCCTCGTCAGGAAACGACTAAAGGCGGATCAAAAGAAGATCCTCTTGCTGCTATCGAAACTGAACTGTCAGACATGACTGTTGAGGAGATTGCAGAACAAATCGGGAAAACACCTCGTGGTGTTAAAACCATGTTAACCCGACGAGGTCTTACTGCCTCAGACTATGATGGAGCTGCTAAGAAAGAAAAAGCTGCTGAATAAAACAACAGCGCTATCTTTCTAACTAGGGCAACCATGGTCTACGGATCATGGTTGCTTTTTCATACTCGGGGAATCTTTTGAATTTATCTAGTGCGTTGCTGAAACAAATAATTGAGTTACAGGACTTTGATACCTGGACTCAGTTGCGCAAGCACTATTTACCCTCCGAATACCAATCTTTATGGTCTGTCGTGCACAAGCATGTAGAGACCTATCACACCTTACCTACTTTCGAGGATCTAAACTATAGCATCCGCGATGGAGTTACTCGCGAAAAAATTCTAGCTATCTCTAGTGTAGAGGTAGAAGCAGATGCGGGTATGCTTCTAGAGTATCTAAAAAATGACTACGTACAAACAGAGGCTTTTTCTCAACTAGAAAAGTATATAGATCAGTCTATTGCTTTCGAGAGTGCCAGAGAGACTGTAGATCATTTACATGAACTCGTAATGGAATTAGAAGAGAAAGTAGAGTTAGAATCTCCAGAGGAGTCTATGCAAAGTATAGCTCTTTTTGAGTCTGACGAAGAAGTTGAAGGCTACCTCCCCCTCGGACTCAATACATTATATGATGAGAGTTTTATGTTTTCTCCCCGAGACTTAATTCTTATCGGTGGTCGTAGAGGGGGAGGTAAGTCTATTACGTGCGCTAATATCGCGAACAATGTTTACCAGTCAGGAAAAACTGCTATCTACTTCACAATTGAAATGGATAGTAAATCGACTTTACAGCGCTTGTGCGCTATAGCAACAGGAGTCCCACACTTAAGACTTCGCTCAAGAAACCTTAGTGTAGTTGAGTGGGAAAAGGTTGCCTCCTGGTGGGCTTCTCGTTTTACGGGAGGAGAAGCGTTGTACAAGTCTTATTTAGTCGACAGAGATTTTGATAATTTACATCATAAATTACGGACTACCTGCGAGTTAGACCCTGTATCTCAACTTGATATTGTATATGATCCTGCATTAACTCTATCTAAAATAAGATCAGAGTTAGATAAAAAAGTCAAGTCTTCTTTAGATGTTGGCGTAATTATAGTTGACTATATAAATCAAGTTAAAAGGTCTAACATACCTAGTCGCATGGGACAGTATGACTGGACGGAACAGATTGAAGTGAGTAAGGCACTAAAGTCAATGGCACAAGAGTTCAATTCGCCCATAGTATCTCCTTATCAGATAGATAACAGTGGAGAGGCTAGATTTGCGAAAGGGATTCTTGATGCTGCTGATGCTGCTTTTACTTTGAATCCTTGGACAACCGAAGATCAATGCATTACTTTTGAGTGTTCAAAAATGAGAAGTGGTAGAATGGAAAATTTTACCTCATTTATGGACTGGGAAACTTTAAGGATTGGTCCTGAGACTGTTCTCAGCCCTAAAGAAGCGGATTCTAGTAAAACGGGTGAAGAAATCAACGATATATAATCATCTACCTGAAAATAGTTCTTGACAAATCTATAATTATCTGATATAATATATGCTTATTATCAGGAGGCTCTATGCCAATAATTAATGGTTCACTAAATCACACTTATAGTGGTAGAAGAAGAAAAGTAATCAGGAGACAGCATGCAAAACCGACTAAGTTTCAGGAGTACAAACCAAAAAAGACGTATGCAAGTGTTCGTTCAGAGGAGGCAAAATGCTACCCATCGTGCACTACTACTATCAAAGCGGCGGCAGGAACTAGAAAAGAGTCTTCCCAATACACCGGAACCTATATCATCGGAATAGCAACGATGCACAAGTCTAATGCTGTACCTGTAACTAATAGGGAATATGCTAAAGACATATCTAAAATGTCTAACTAAGGATTAAATGAAAAGAGCTTATAAAAAAATAGAATCTTTATTAGATGTTTTGCAAATTAATATGGAAGCAAATAATTACAAAGAAGCCGAAAAAGTAGTCAATTATTTAGACATATACTTCTGTTTTATGAATGATGAGCAGAAAGACTATTATCAAGTAGCTAAAGATGCTATAGAAGAAGGGAGGCCCTGGATTATATGACAGTACAAGAGCTACTACAATCTAAAGGAATAGATTATCTTGCTAAGGGAAAAGACTTTCTTGTACGTTGTTTAAATCCCGAACATGACGATAGTAATCCATCTATGAGAGTGGATAGAACTACGGGCATATATAATTGTTTTTCTTGTGGATACAAGGGAAACGTTTTTACTTTGTATGGGGAAAAGGTAAGTCAGTTACAGCTAAAACGTGAACTACTCAAAAATAAGATTAACGAAAAGCGCGCAGACAGCGTTGGCCTATCTTTTCCCCTCTCTTACACGTCCTATACTGGGAACTGGAGAGGAATAAAGCCAGAAACATACAAAAAATTTGAAGCATTTCAACATCATGATAGAGAATACTTAGGAAGAATAGTTTTTCCTATAAGAGATTTAACTGGGAGAATAGTAGCATTTAATGGAAGACACACAACAAATGGCATACCAAAATATTATATTGCGCCGCCTAAGGCTAAGCTTCCTCTGTATCCTAGTGATGCTAATCCTATACGGAGTACCTGCTTATTAGTAGAGGGTATCTTTGATATGCTGAATCTTCATGATAAAGGTTTAAATAATGCTATATGTTGTTTTGGCACAAAAAATATATCAAAAGATAAATTAGGCATATTAAAACTTCGAGGAGTGCAAAGAGTAGATATATTTTTTGACGGAGATACTCCAGGACAAGCTGCAGCTTTAGAAGTAAAAGCTATGGCGGAAGAGATAGGTTTATATACTCGAAACATAAATCTTGAAGGACGAGATCCTGGAGACCTTTCAGAAGAACAAGTAGTAAACTTAAAAAACCAATTATATAATTAGGAGTACACATGAGCCCTAAGGTTGCTCTAATAGAAACCAAAACTTCAAGAACAGATTTTCGCTCAGAGTTTGACAATGCTTTTGAATTTGATCAGTATCAATTATGTTCCGATCCTACTATTAAAAAAGTATTAGTAAGAGATGTAGATATTAACATAGATATTGATTCTTATGACTGGGTTATCCTAGTAGGTTCTGATGCTTTAAAGTATTATACCAAAATTAATTCTGTGACGGAATATTCAGGAAGGAAAGTAGATAGTAAATTTCTTCCTGTAATAAACCCCTCTATGCTCGCCTTTAAGCCAGAAGCTAAACCTACTTGGGAAAACTCAAAAGCTAGTATTATTTCTTATATTAATGGTGAGATTAATGATGTAGTTATAGACGAGTCTATAGCTAGGGGAATACAAGATACCCAAGAGGCAAACGCATGGATTAAAGATGCTATTGAAAATGCCGAATATATTGCTCTTGACTCCGAAACTACTGGGTTGTATCCTAGAAATGGGCACATGTTAGGCATATCGATGTCTTACACGGGCCGTAGCGGGGTCTACATAGACACGGAGTGCTTTGACGAAACTACTGAAGACTTATTAAGAGAACTCTTTTCTACTAAAAAAGTAATCTTTCATAACGCCAAGTTTGATATGGCCTTTTTTGAGTATCATTTTGGCTTCGAGTTTCCCGACTTTGAAGATACTATGTTGCTTCATTATTTAATTGATGAGAACCCAGGAAATCACGGCCTCAAAACTCTATCACTTAAGTATACTCCCTTCGGTGATTATGAAAAACCAATGTATGATTGGATTGCAGAGTATAAGAAACAAACAGGGCATGACAACTCAAGTTTTACTTGGGACATGATTCCGTTTGATACAATGAAAACTTACGCAGCAATGGATGCTGTATGTACTCTACTTCTTTATGAAAAGTTTGTGAAGATTAAGCAAAACAGAAAGCTTAAGTGGGTATATGATAATATTCTTATACCTGGCTGCCGTTTTCTGCTGGACGTACAGGACAATGGCGTTCCTTTTGACTCTAAAAGACTATTGACCGCTCAATCTGTCCTTCAAGATGATATAGATCATGCTGTTAGTATTCTCTCTGAGAATGAAGCAGTAAGAAAGTTTGAGGCTATTAATGGAAAAGATTTTAATCCTAACTCTACAGTACAGCTAAGAAGCCTTCTTTTTGACTTCTTAGGGTTACAGCCAACCGGAAAGAAAACAGGAACAGGAGCAAACTCTACAGATGCGGAAGTACTGGAAAAACTTTCAGAAGAGTCGGATATACCCCGGCTCATACTTGATATACGGCAAAAGTCTAAAATCAAGAATACATATCTGGATAAGATCATTCCTCAGCTTGATCGGGATAAGCGACTTAGGACGAATTTTAATCTTCATAGCACTACTTCTGGGAGGTTATCTTCTAGCGGTAAGTTAAATATGCAACAACTTCCTCGGGATAATCCTACTGTTAAAGGATGTATTCGTGCCAAACCAGGAAACAAAATTGTAGCAATGGACTTAACTACTGCAGAAGTATACGTTGCAGCAGTTCTTGCAAAAGATACTGCCTTGATGGAGGTATTTAAGTCAGGCGGAAACTTTCATAGTACAATTGCTAAAACAGTATTTAAACTTTCGTGTAACGTAGAGGACGTTGCTGAAGTATATCCCACACAAAGACAAGCAGCTAAAGCAGTTACCTTTGGCATTATGTATGGAGCCGGGCCTGCTAAGATAAGTGAGCAAGTAACTAAAGATAGTGGTACATTTTTCTCAAAACATGAAGCAAGTGAAGTTATCACTGACTACTTTAAAACTTTTCACAAATTAAGGAATTGGATTGACAATAATCAGAAATTTATTGCGGATAATGGGTTTATCTACAGTTTTTTCGGCAGAAAAAGACGACTCCCTAATGTATCGTCTACCGATAAAGGTGTCCAGTCGCATAGCATTAGGTCTGGTCTCAATTTTTTGGTTCAGTCTGCTGCTAGCGATATCAACCTACTAGGTGCTATAGACATGAATCAGCACATCAAAACTTCCGGTATGAAGTCTAGAATCTTTGCTCTTGTGCATGACTCTATTCTTGCAGAAGTGCCCGAAGATGAAATTGATGTATACAAAGAGAATCTTCAACGTTATGTTCAGATGGACAGAGGGTTGAATATTCCAGGGTGTCCTATTGGATGCGACTTTGAGGTAGTACACGATGACTATTCTAATGGAAAATATGAAAAATTTATGGCGGAATACTATGGGCAAGTGGACTATGGACAAAACGCCTAGCTGTATGTGTATACCAGATAGACTAACTTACAACGGAAAAGTCATTGATAAAGCGTATTACATATCAGTCTATTCATTTAATAGAGTTTCCTATTTATCCGATAAGTAGCGACAACCTAGAGTGGACAGATGGATTAGTTTACCTTGATGGGGATATACTTGATGATACTAATCAGTCAGGAAAAACTTTAGGGCATAGAAGGTTACAAACTCCCTTCTTGGGTCTATATAGACTTAAGAGCATGGGTCGAGACTATTTAAGCTTATTTCACGGTAAAACAGGACAATATTATATAGATAATTTAGGGACTATTTTCTTTTACGAAAAGACTAAATTTGCTAAGATTATATCCAGAAAAATAAAAGACGTAGTGCTTAAAGATACTCATGTAGCTTTAAAAGTGCTTGCTGTAAATGCAATAGTAATAGTCCCTAGGAGTCCTAGAGCAGAGCATAAGTGGGCGAATATGATATACATAGATTCTTTGCCTTGGAAAATATACAGTTTTTCTGAAGAAAAACAGGCTTCAAAACGAGTTAAGATTTAGAGTATGGCACAAAAACGTAGAAAGACTTTAAGAGATACAAATTTATTATTAACACCCATAGACCCTTTAACAAGGAACCAAGTAAAAGCTTTTGAAAGCGAGAAGAATCTAGTACTGCATGGAGTTGCCGGTACAGGAAAAACGTTTATTTCCTGCTATCTTGCTTTCGATGATATAGATAAAAACTTATATCAACAATTAGTTATTATAAGAAGTGCCGTTCCTACTAGAGATATTGGATTTTTACCTGGAACCGAGAAAGAGAAGGCAGGAGTATACGAAGAACCTTATAAAAATATAGCTGTTGAATTATTTGACAGAGGAGATGCTTATGAGATTCTTAAACAAAAACAAATAATACATTTTATGACTACTTCCTTTATAAGGGGAATAACTTTAAAAGATTCCGTAGTTTTAATAGATGAATGTCAAAACATGACATTTCATGAGTTAGATTCTATCGTAACTCGAATGGGAGAAAACTGTAAAGTTATTTTGTGTGGGGATTTTAGACAAGCAGACTTATCTAGAAATGGGCTATCAGACATACTACGAATATTTAAAGCTATGGATAACTTTGATTTAATCGATTTTGAAATAGAAGATATTGTAAGAAGTGGCTTTGTAAAGCAATATATTATGGCAAAACATAAGCTAAGACTATAGTGAAAACTTTTTGGAAGATATGGCAGTACTCTCTAGGAGGGTACTCTGATGATAAGACAGAGCCTTACGATAAATATATTACAATAGTACGAACTTTAATTGTGGGAGTAAATTTTATGACTTGTTTTTTTATAATGGCAAACGTGGTACATAACTGGTGATTGTTGGATTTACTGCTAGTACTTTTGATCTTCTTCATGCAGGACATTGTTCCATGCTTAGAGAGGCAAAGACTCAATGTGACTATTTGATCTGTGGCTTGCAAGTCGATCCTGGAGTAGATCGCTTAGAAAAAAATAGACCAGTACAAACATTACCAGAAAGGTATATACAACTGTCAGCAGTAAAATATGTTGATGAGATTATATCATACGAAACAGAAATTGATTTAAGGGATATTTTAGAAACGCTTAATATTGATGTGCGTATTCTTGGCGATGAGTATCGTAACCTAGATTTTACTGGAAAGGGAGTATGTCAACAACGCGGAATTAAACTATATTTTAACAAACGAGATCATAGGTTTTCTACTACTGATTTGAGAAGAAGGATACGTAACAGCTAGTGAAAGCAGTACTCAGCGATAGAATTTATCTACAAGTCAACTCGGATCAGAAGAAAGAGATAGGCGAGGCTCTTACGTATGTAATCCCCGCAAGGATCCCAACGGATCGTCCCCAAGTCATAAAAAATATGAACAGAATACGGGACGATCTTATTAGTATACCTATTGGTAGGTCAGACCTTATACCTGAAGGTTTTGAGATAGTAGATAAAAGACACAAAGAACCTGCGGACTTCCCTGAATTTAGATTTCCTTTGAGAGATAGTCAAAAAGCAGTTTATGATGCATTAAATGATAACGCAATTATTAACGCCTGGGTAAGCTGGGGTAAAACTTTTACAGGATTAGCAATTGCAGGAAAACTTAAACAAAAAACGCTAGTCGTTACACATACAATTCCACTGAGAAATCAGTGGGCAAAAGAAGTAGAGAAAGTATATGGCATACAACCAGGAATTATTGGCAGTGGTAAGTTTGATATTGATTCTCCTGTGGTCGTGGGGAACGTACAAACTCTTTACCGGAATTTGGAATCCGTATCAAAGCATTTCGGAACTATTATTTTGGATGAGATGCATCATGTCTCGTCTCCGACGTTTTCTAGGATTATAGATAAAAGCTATGCTCGATATAAGATAGGGCTCTCTGGTACACTTGAAAGAAAGGACGGCAAGCATGTAGTTTTTCGGGATTATTTTAGTAACACAGTTTTTAAACCGCCTGCAGAAAACTACATGATGCCTGAGATAGATATTTACAAAAGTCAAGTAAGATTTATGGACGGATCTAGAACACCTTGGGCGAATAGAGTCACAGCTCTCTGTAATAACGAGGAGTATAGACATTCAATCGCTTTAATGGCAGCTTCATACGCGGCTAGAGGGCATAAAGTTCTTGTAGTAAGCGATAGAGTACACTTCTTAAAAGCCTGCGCTGAATTAGTAGGGGATAAAGCAGTCTGTGTAACAGGAGACGTGGGACATGAAGATCGTGAAAATTTATTAGCTGATATAAGAAATAATAAAAAAGAAATACTGTTTGGAACTCAAGCAATATTCTCTGAAGGTATTTCTGTTAATAATCTTAGTTGTCTCATACTAGGCACTCCCATAAATAATGAACCGCTCCTGACTCAGCTCATAGGGCGCGTTATAAGGGAGGATAGTAATAAAAAGACCCCTAAAATTGTAGACACTCACCTATTAGGTAACACGGCCAAGCGGCAAGCCTCTAACAGGATGGGATACTACATTAAACAAGGTTGGAAAATTAACCAACTATAATAAAAATAATTCTTGACATTACATTGAAATTTTAGTATAATTATGATTCTCTACAACTGGCCCAAAATCTTTACTCTTAGTAAGGGAAGCGCAAAACAGATGTATCTTATTATTAAGATGATTACTAATAATGAGATACCACAAAATAAGCGTGATCCCTTATACAGGTATATGGACGTAGATTTTTCTGGAATTAGCTTTTTAGTTCATCCAGAGGTCTTAGTCTATAATAGTTATGCGTACAGTTATAGAGACATAGGAGTATATCTAGCCCTAGCTTCTGCAAGAAATCTTATGGATTTTAAATTAACGGGTGACACACGTTTAGCTCTGGAACACTGCCCTGTGGAAGGAGTAACCGATTACTTAATAGAAAATAGACTACTTTATATAAAAGATGATTATATTCATTTTATCTATGAGGAAGTTACAAAGGAGAATACACACTAATGGCTATTGGATTTAACAAAACTAAAGGCGCTGCCAAAAAAGGAAATATTGTATCGTATGCTTATCGCGACGGTGATAACGACGTTCGTCTCGTAGGAGATGTTCTTGCTCGATACGTTTATTGGATTCCTGGAGAAAACAATAAGGATATTCCTTTTGAGTGCCTGTCTTTTGATAGAAACGAAGAGAAGTTTAACAATTTGGAAAAGGACTGGGTACGAGAATATCATCCAGACCTTAAGTGCACTTGGAGCTACGCTATGCAGTGCTTAGATAAGGGTGAATTAAAAGTCATCAATCTAAAGAAAAAGCTTTTTGAGCAAATTCTTACTGCTGCGGAAGATTTAGGCGATCCCACAGATCCACAAGACGGCTGGGATATTAAATTTAAGAGAGCAAAGACTGGCCCTCTTCCTTACAATGTTGAATATCAACTCCAAGTTTTGAAGTGCAAGCCCAGAAGTTTATCTGAAGCAGAAATGACTGCTATTGAATCTCTGAAGTCTATGGATGATGTTATGCCTCGTCCTACTACAGATGCTCAAAAAGAGCTTTTAGATCGTTTACGGTCTGGCGGATCAGATAAGACCTCTGATGATATTGATGAAACTATTGAAAAAGAATTTAACATCGCATGATTTTATTTACAGCCGATTGGCATTTAAAACTCGGGCAAAAAAATGTCCCAAAAGAGTGGTCTTTAAACCGATATCGGCTATTCTTTGATGAAGTTATATCGTTAGAAGCAGAGTGTAATATGCACATTATAGGGGGCGATCTTTTTGATCGCCTTCCTAATATGGAAGAGCTGGAACTTTATTTCTCTTTTATTAGAAGAGTAAGTATTCCTACTATTATATACGATGGCAATCACGAAGCTACTAAAAAGGGAAAGACTTTCTTTTCTCAACTTAAACAAGTAAGTAGAGATATCAACCCTTTAATTCATGTAGTAGACACTTCTTGGGTGGATACAGATATGGGATTTAGTATCTTACCTTATCGTGAACTACATAGTAAGGGTAGTATAGAAGCTCTGGACTTTAAAAAGCCTGTGTTTACTCATGTTAGGGGAGAAATACCTCCTCATGTAAAGCCTGAGGTAGACCTTAGTCGATTTGAAGATTTTCCTGTAGTTTTTGCAGGAGATTTACATTCACATAGTAACACTCAAAAAAATATTGTATATCCAGGCAGTCCTATGACTACTTCTTTTCATAGAACAAAAGTAGAGACTGGCTATATATTAATTAATGAATCTGATTGGTCTTGGCTATGGTGCCCTTTTAAGCTGCCCCAACTTATAAGAAAAACTGTATCATCTACAGAAGAGATGGTACCTACCGAATTTGACCACACAATCTATGAGATTGAGGGAGATTTAAAGCAGCTCGCTAATGTTAAGAACACAGAGTTATTGGATAAGAAAGTTATAAAAAGAGCCTCAGAAGCTACCTTAATTATGGATAAGGAAATGTCCATACAAGAAGAAATAAAGGAATATTTACTTTATATACTAGAATTGGATGATTCTACTATATCTAGTATTATAGATACATTTAACGAATACTCAGGTACCTCATTATGATTACTCTGGAAACTCTTTACTGGAATAACTGTTTTAGTTATGGTCCAGATAACTTTTTAGATTTAACCACTGACTTAGTTACTCAAATAGTAGGTACAAATGGTACAGGTAAATCCTCTATACCTCTAATTATAGAAGAAGCTTTATACAACAAAAACTCAAAAGGTATAAAGAAGGCAGATATTCCTAATAGGTTTATAGGGGAGGGTTATGACATAACTCTTACGCTATCAAAAGATGAAGACAAGTATGTTATAATTATTAATAGGAAAAGCGGAGTAAAGGCAACTTTATTAAAAAACGACGAAGATATAAGTAGTCATACTGCTACAGAAACTTTTAAGACTATACAAGAAATAATTGGTGTGGATTTTAAGACGTTTTCTCAGCTAGTGTACCAAAGTACTACCGCTAGCTTGCAGTTTCTAACAGCAACGGATACAAATAGAAAAAAGTTTCTTATTGATTTATTGCAGTTAGAAAATTATATTACACTCTTTGAGCTTTTTAAAGATAACAGTAAGGCTATTAGTACAGAAATTTCTTCTATCTCAGGTAAACTCAGCACTATTGAAAAGTGGTTAAAAAATAATAATCTCACAGATACTACCATACTTCCAATGTTGGATATAACAATTTCTACGGAATCTGATGAGAAAGCTTTCCACAAACTTAAGACAGAAATTGAAAATATTTCGGAAAAAAATAAAAAAATTTCTAGAAATAATAGTTATAAACAAGCTTTAAAAGGGTTACCTATAGAAGAAGCTCAAAAGATAGAAGGCACCGAGAAAAAATCTTACGAAGATCAACAAAAAGAGCTTGGGGCTTTATCAGGGGCGGTAACGGGGTTAAAGAAGTTTCTGGAAAAAGTAAATAATTTGGGAGATGAGTGCCCAACTTGTGAGCAGGAAATACCTCCTGAGTTTAAAATGTCTCTGATTGAAGACACGGAGACAGAATTATCTGAGCTTCGAGTGAAAGGAAGAGCTTTACAAGAATTTATACAAGAAACTCGGTCAGTTAATGCTAAAATTGACTACCGAAATAAGATAGAAAGGGAATGGAAAGATTTATATAATTCAATAGATCAGACACTTCCTGCTAACATTTTGGACGAGAAATTTCTAACAAGAAACTTAAAAGAAGTTTCACAGAGAATTTCTGAAGCAAAGTCTGAGATTAAAAAAATTGAAAAAGAGAACGCAAAACGATTAGAGAACAATACTAGAATTAAAGTAATACAAGAGCAAAAAGACTTATATTTGGTAGAACTAGAAGAGCTAGAAAGTTCTTTGAAAGATTTGGAAGTTACTCTTTCTAATTTGGAAGTTTTGAAAAAGACTTTCAGTACTAACGGCTTAGTTGCTTATAAGATTGAAAATCTTGTAAAAGAGTTAGAGGATATGGTAAACCATTACCTAGGAGAGCTTTCTGATGGTAGATTTACTCTTGAATTTGTAATACTAAATGATAAGTTAAACGTAGAAATTACAGATTCAGGCAATGTCATAGACATTCTTGCGCTCTCTTCAGGAGAACTAGCAAGAGTAAATACTGCTACTTTATTAGCTATTCGTAAGTTAATGAGTAGTATATCTAAATCTAAGATTAATATACTTTTCTTAGATGAAGTAATTAACGTATTAGATGAAGTAGGCAGAGAAAAGCTCGTAGAGGTTCTTCTTAAAGAAGATCTGAATACTTATATAGTAAGTCATGGATGGTCTCATCCTCTTCTAAGCAAAATAGAAGTAACTAAAGACGAAAACATTTCTAAGCTAGAAATGTAAAGGCTATGAGGCAATATAATGAAGAAAAAAGAAATTTTAAGAAAAATAGTGATAGACGCTTTAAAGGATTCTTTTATAGGTAAAATTGAATACCACAAAGCCAATGTAGAAATTTATCTTAATAATCCCACAGGGATAGGAGAACATCCTGATATATTGGGCGCAATAGAAGACGAGTTAGAAAAAATTGCGGAGTACCAAGAAAAGTTAGATGTTTTAGAAAATAGTTTTTAATTATGGTAGATTCAAGAGCTAAAGGAGCTAGAGGGGAATATCTCGTAAGAGATTTATTACGAGAACATACAGGGTTACAATTTGAACGAGTTCCTTCAAGTGGCGCCTTAGACTATTTAAAAGGAGATTTATATGTTCCACATTACAAGAACTATTTTTGTATAGAAGTTAAAAATTATCAAGAGAGTCCTCTTTCTGACAAAATTTTTACTCAGAAAAGGACAAATAATCTTATAAAATGGTGGAAAAAGTTACAGGAGCAGGCAGAAGGAGGAAGTCAAAAACCTCTTCTATTTTTTAAATACAACAGAAGCCCCGTTTATGTCGTGACAGAAGTTGAGCCGCAGAATACAGAAGATTGGATGTATATAAAGTTTTTAAACTGTTATGTGCTACTAGGAGAACATTGGTTAATTACGGAGAATATCAGTTTTGGACATGAGTTTACATGAAATAGCCGAGTCAAAAGTGCCTTTAGTTAGTGATAAGGCTTGGTCTCATGATTATTACAGGCAAGTATACCAAAAAGTGTTGGGAGGCTTAAAAGACAGAGAATTTACGCTTCTAGAAATAGGCATATATCATGGATACTCTCTAGGGGTTTGGAGAGAGTATTTTAATAATGCAACAATTATAGGAGTGGAGATAGATCCGTATAATTTGTTTCCTTATAAACCCGATGAAGGGATACACTATGGACCCTTAACTGTGATTCAACGCTGGTTTAATACAATGTCTATAGACACTGCAGCTTTTTATGATAATCTTAAAGACTGTGCTATAATCTATGGAGATGCGACAAAAGAAAAAACATTTAAACTCATAGGCTTAGACACGCTAGATGTAGTAATTGATGACGGAAGTCACGTATTGGATGATATAGTAACGAGTTTTAATATACTATACCCTAGATTAGCTCAAGGAGGTCTATATATAATAGAAGACAGCCCTGAGGCGGTTGAGTATTTTGTAAATAACGCAAATTTAGAAAAAGACCCCGCTATAGAAGTAGTAGATGTATATGACGGACGAGAAATTACCAAAAACCAATATAGTTGTGCGATAACTTTAAGGAAGAGATAGTGGCATTTAGTTTTAATGAAAAAATATCAGAAACAAAGGATAGTGTTCTAATAGTAGACTCCTTAAATCTTGCTTTTCGATGGAAGCATCAGGGAAGATCAGATTTTAGATATGAATACGAAAGAACTGTAGAAAGTTTAGCAAAATCATATGGCTGTGTGCAAGTCATCATTACCTCAGACTGGGGCTCTTCTAGTTATAGAAAAAAGTTATGTCCGGAGTATAAACAAAATAGAAAAGATAAATTTGCAGACCAATCACAAGAAGAAAAAATTGCCTTTGAAGAGTTTTTTGAAGAATATGAGGCAACCTTAAATCTTTTATCAGAGAAAGGGTGGCCTGTACTTAGGTATAAAGGTGTAGAGGCAGATGATATTGCAGCACACCTTGTGAAAGAAAAAAATAAGTATAATCTTAAAAATATTTGGTTAGTATCTAGTGATAGAGACTGGGACTTATTAATTCAAGAAAATGTGTCAAGATTCTCTTATGTAACGAGGAAGGAAGTTACACTAGAGAACTGGGATGAGCACTACAACGTACCCCCCGAAGAATATATTTCTTTTAAGTGCTTAACCGGAGATAAGGGAGATAACGTAGACGGATTTTCAGGTATAGGTCCTAAGAGAGCTGAGTCTCTAATTAAAGAGTATGGCAGCGCTATGGACATATACGAGATACTTCCAATAGATAGTAAATACAAATTTATACAAGGATTAAACGAAAATCCAGATAAATTATTATTAAACTACGAATTAATGGATTTAATAACATATTGTGATGATGCAATTGGGTCTAGTAACTTATTAGACATAGAGGAGAAATTAGTTGTCATTTGACATTGAAATAGATTACAGAAGGGATAATTATCTATCTGAGTTTAGTAAGAAAACTCTACAAGATAGATATTTAATTGATGGGGAAATATCTCCTCAAGATGCATTTGCGCGTGCAGCAAAAGCTTTTGCCTCTAACCAAGAGCACGCACAAAGGTTGTATAATTATGCAAGCAAGTTATGGTTTATGTTTTCTACTCCGATTCTTAGTAACGGAGGAACTAAAAGAGGCTTACCTATTAGTTGTTTTCTGAATTACGTAGACGATAGTAGGGAAGGTATAACAAATCATTATACTGAAAATGCTTATCTATCTTCCGTGGGCGGAGGAGTAGGAGGCTGTTGGAACGGGGTCCGGAGTGTAGGCTCGAAAACGAGCAATGGCTCCGAAAGCACCGGGGTTATTCCTTTTCTTAAAGTAGTGGACGCTGAGATGCTTGCTTTCTCTCAAGGAGTGACACGTCGTGGTAGTTATGCTGCTTATTTAGATATGTCCCATCCTGAAATTGAAGAGTATCTTGATATAAGAAAACCGACGGGAGGAGATATAAACAGAAAGTCCGTAAACCTACATCATGGAGTTATAGTCTCAGATAAGTTTATGGAGCTAATAGAGCAAGCTACTTTACAAGAAGGTTTTGATGATTCTTGGGATTTAATTGACCCTAATTCACAAAAGGTGCTTAAAACTGTATCTGCAAAAACTTTATGGGTAAAGCTTATTCAAAATAGAGTAGAAACAGGAGAGCCTTATATTATGTTTAAGGACACTGTACAAGAAGCTCTCCCAAAATTTCAACAACAACTAGGGTTAAAAGTTCATCACTCTAATTTATGTTCAGAAATTACCTTGCCTACAAGTAAAGATAGAACCGCTGTATGTTGTCTATCTTCAGTTAATTTAGAAGAGTACGATGAGTGGTCTAAGGATGATACTTTTATACCTGATCTTGTCGAAATGTTAGATAACGTTCTTTCTTATTTTATTGATAATGCTCCTCCGGAGCTTTGGAGAGCTGTAAACAGTGCTTCTAGGGAGCGCTCTATTGGACTAGGAGCTATGGGATTTCATGCTTATTTACAACGACATAATATTGCTTTTGAAGGAGTTATGGCAAAAAGTATGAACATGAAAATGTTTTCTCGAATAAAAGGAGAAGCTGTAAGAGCTACAGAAAAATTAGCAATAGAAAGAGGAGCTTGTCCTGATGTTCTGCAACAGACCAATGTTCTGTTGGAGGGTAGAGTAAGGAATGCTCATCTTATGGCTATTGCACCTAATGCAAGTAGTAGCATTATTTGTGGAAATACTTCTCCAAGTATTGAACCTTACAGGGCCAATGCTTATACTCAAAAAACAAAGTCAGGTTCAAGCCTGCAAAAGAATGAGTATCTAGAACATGCTTTGCAAGAAATAGGTCAGGATAGCCCAGAAGTTTGGAAGAGTATTATTACAAACGGAGGCTCTGTTCAACATTTAGATTTTCTAGATGACTATACGAAAGAGGTATTTAAGACTGCTGTTGAAATAGACCAGCGATGGGTTATTGATATGGCGGCTGATAGGCAGCAATTTATATGTCAGAGTCAATCTTTAAATGTGTTTTTTCCTTCAAATATATCAAAGATGGAGTTACACGCAGTACATATGATGGCATGGAAAAAGGGGGTAAAAACTCTATATTATTTACGAAGTGAAGCCTATAAGAGAGCCGAAACAGTTTCTGACGAAGCTCTTAGACAGAGAATTTTTGAAGCAATAGATGACGAGGGGTGCCTGGCTTGTGAAGGTTAATCATAGGAATATTGTAGAAGACAGAGTATTCGAATGGATACTAGATATGCACGACAAGAACTTAGATGGTTTTGTTGGATTTGCAAGAAAAAAACTTTTGTATAGACTTAAAGCTATAATTGAAAGTGGATTAAAAAATGCCCCTCACTACGCAGGGGAAGACGAATGGCTCGAAGAGAATAAAGATGAACTTACTAACTGAAAGAGATTACTATAAACCGTTTAATTACCCTTGGGCTTTTGAACATTACAAAACCCAACAGCATATGCACTGGTTACCCGACGAGGTTAATCTTGCAGATGATTTAAAGGATTATCGTGAAAAACTTACTCCGGAAAATCGTAGACTTATTAATCAAATATTTAGATTTTTTACGCAGGCAGATGTTGATGTATGCTGCGGATACGCAAAGCACTATCTTCCGACTTTTAAACAACCAGAAGTAAGAATGATGTTAAGTGCTTTTGCTGCTATGGAAGCAGTACACCAAGAAGCTTATTCTCTTTTACTAGAGACTTTAGGTTTTGGGGAGGATGAGTACCAAAAGTTTTTTGAACACAAAGAAATGCTGGATAAGCATGAGTATTTAAGTAATTTTGGAATGGATACGCCCCTTAATATTGCAAAAACACTGGCAATCTACTCAGGTTTTACAGAGGGGGTACAGTTGTTTAGTAGTTTTGCTATTCTATTAAACTTTCCTCGACAAAACTTAATGAAAGGTATGGGGCAAATTGTAACTTGGTCAGTTAGAGACGAAACTCTACATGTAGAGGGAATGTCTCAGTTATTCCGTACATTTATTCAAGAGAATTCAGATTTATGGAATGACGATCTAAAATATGAAATTTATTGTGCCGCAGAACGTACTGTAGAACTAGAGGACGCTTTTATTGATCTATGCTTTGAAGGAGCCACAGTTCCAGGGCTTACGCCACAAGAGGTAAAAGACTATATTCGCTATATTGCAGACAGAAGATTACTTGGGTTAGGTATGAAAAAGATATTTGCTAGTGAAGAGAACCCTTTACCTTGGCTGGATTATATGCTAAATGGAGTGGAGCACACAAATTTCTTTGAGAACAGAGCTACCGAATATTCCAGAGCTAGTACAACTGGTAACTGGCAGGATATTTTTAAGTAAATCCTAAGTCGTGTTTTAATTCTTGAGTAAATAAATTAGACTGTACTGCATCTATAATTATAGGTGCAGTTATAGTTTGATCTGATAATATCGCAGCAACCGTAGTTTCAGAGATATCTGCTTCTAATTCTAAAAGTATCATTGCTCTATACTAGCACTAACCGCTGTTAATTCCTGTATAGAAGTATCTACACTTATTTCCTGGATAGTATTACTATAATTTAATAGATCGGAAGGTTCTTCTATTGTTAAGGACTGTTGTATATAGCGATATTCTTGACCTGTTCCACCTCTGTAGCCTTTTGTAGCTATAGCAAGTCTACTTCTAAAACTCATGTTAAATCCCTTCTAAGAGAGGTAGTATTTACATTAGGCTGATTAATGCTTATTGTAATACCATTAAACGATATAGAAGTATCTGTAATGTCTACTTGAGAGTCTCTATCCAAGCCTGCAAGCTGCCATAATTCAAGTATTTTTCCAACCATTGCAAGGACATTAGTATCTGTATCGGCGGTTGCTTTTCCAAAAGTACCTACTGTATTATGGTCAGCAGTATTTTTATTCCAAACCGCCGAAGCTACAGTCTCGGCACTAGGAGAATCCCCCGAAGTAAGAGTTCTTGTGTTATAGTCCCAGATTTCAGATACTTCAGCACCTACATTAGTTTTTACAATATTTACCAAGTTAGTAACTTGAACAGGGTTCTGTAAATTTCCTTGAAAGTCAAAATAAGCAGAATTAAAGTTGTCACTAAATAAAGTTCCTACAACTTTAACTTTTGTTAAATCTAGGTAAAGTTTCCACCCATTTGTTAAAAAGTATATATCCCCCGCCTGTTGCCCGTCTACAGTTGGGTCACCTCCAATAGAACGAATCGCAAGAGCATATTGTGCATTATAGTAATTCTCTAATTTAACCCACTCTTTCCATTCTGAATATACGTCTTCTTTAATCTTTAATTCCGTGACCCCTTCGTTGACGTAAATTATTTTATTAGGTCCATCAAAGGTAGTCTTAGAATAAAGCCTCCAGTATTCGTAATTATTGTAAAAAGTGGTTAGCATTACTGTTGTTTGATCTCTTTCCACTCGATAACAAACATCGCTCGTGGATCTTGATACGCAGGTATCTGTTCGTGTGCGTAGAAACTTACGATGTAATCAGGTCCAACATATCCAAAGAGTTCTGCATCAGTGCCTGTGTAAGTACCTGTACTCGTTACAGGAGTAGTCCAAGTGGAATCTGCATACAACACACCAGTATTTCTACCTGTAATAAACAAGTAAA
>Ga0115568_10000359_pt1 | contig 33403 bp, 28 predicted proteins | sample COGITO_mtgs_1204_FD_87296 | JGI IMG/M metagenome (GOLD analysis project Ga0115568, IMG submission 87296) | Pelagic marine microbial communities from North Sea - COGITO_mtgs_120426 | ecosystem: Environmental > Aquatic > Marine > Epipelagic | place: Germany:Helgoland, sampling site Kabeltonne...
AGTAGTAAAGAACCTACTTATTATCAACGCAATATTTTTTGCTATAAAACTAGGTTTTGGTAAACCTATAGATACACTCTTAGCTCTTCACTATTGGGATTCCCCGTTCTTTCAACCGCATCAAATTATTACACACATGTTTATGCATGGGGGGTTTCTTCATCTAGTATTTAACATGTTTGGGTTATGGATGTTCGGAAGCGCTGTTGAAAAAGTTTGGGGACCTAAAAGATTTCTTCAGTTTTTTGTTTTTTCCGGGCTTGGTGCTGCTTTATTTCACTTCATAATTATCTATTTTAGAATTGCCAATCTCGAATCTCAGCTTGAACAAGAGCAAATTCAAATAGTAATTGCTGAAGGTGCTGATGCTCTAGCCGGTAACCAGAACTTCATCAATGAGCAAATGGCGCAACTTAACCTTCTTTACAATATTGGAATTGTAGGTGCATCGGGAGCATTATTTGGCGTATTACTGGCCTTTGCTATGATGTTTCCAAATACAGAGCTATTCATCATGTTTATTCCTATTCCAATAAAAGCAAAATATGCGGTTCTTGGTTTTGGGGTTTACGAGTTGTTTTCTGGAACAGCTAGAATTGAAGGAGATAACATTGCTCATTTTGCTCATTTGGGAGGATTATTATTCGGCTTTTTGATGATAACGTTCTGGAAAAAAACAGGTAAAGGATTGTACTAATGGCGAATTTCATTATAGAAGATATTAAACGAACCTTTAAAAGCAACAATGATTTAGCCAAAATCATTATCGCTAATGTTATACTATTTATTCCTAGCAATTTAACAGAAGGATTAAAGCAAAGCTTCTTTAGTATTTTAGGTATCCCCGAATCATTCTTTGAGTTCTTCTATCAACCATGGACCATTGTCAGCTATATGTTTCTCCATAATGGATTTAACCACATCCTGTTTAACATGCTATTGCTATACTCTTTTGGAAAAATATTAGCTGGATCCATCGGAAACCGGGCTTTCCTAACCGTTTATTTTATTGGCGGTCTTGCTGGCGGGATGGCTTACTTAATTTTCAGCACATTAATTAGCATCGGAATTATTCCGCTAACCCCATTTGGCGGAGTTGTAGGTGCTTCGGGTGCTGTTCTTGCTGTAATTGTTGCAATTGCCACGTTAACTCCTAATCAAGAACTTAATATGATGTTCATCGGACCAGTAAGACTCAAATACATTGCTTTAGGTGCTTTCGTTATTTCTACCGTTTTAAGCATTGATGCAAATATAGGTGGCAAAATGGTTCATGTTGGTGGGGCCGCTTACGGTTACTTTTTTGCAATGCGACACAAAAATGGAAAATCAACTGGGCTTTGGTTCAGCCGAATTATTGAAACGCTAAAAAATCTATTTAAGCGCCAAGCCAAAATGAAAGTGGCATACAAACGACCTAAAACAGATGAACAATTTAATAATGAAAAGGCTGAACATCAAGAACAAGTAGATGCAATTCTCGATAAAATATCGAAATCTGGATATGATAGCTTAACTAAAAAAGAGAAAGAATTTTTGTTTAACATGAATAACAAAGGATAACTTTAAGATTGAATGGTTAATGAATATTAATCGTTTAAAATTCAGCACTAAAATTGCCAAATGAAGAATTTATCTATCATAGATAAACTGATTTTCGTTCTCAATAGCGTTTTCGGTATTCTATTATTTGTTTCTTATTTAACGCCTTTCGTTGACCCAAGTGTTTTTTGGCCCCTAGCCTTTTTTGGCTTGGCTTATCCAATTCTATTGGTTATCAATTTTCTATTCGGAGTCTATTGGCTTGTCACATTTAAACGACAACTTCTGCTAAGTTTAATCGTTATAGGATGCGGCTGGAACCAGCTAACTAACTTCATCCAGTTAGGTGGAGCAGAAAAACAAGACCAGGGATTCAAGGTAATGTCCTACAATGTTCGATTATTTGACTTATACAATTGGTCGAACAATAAACAAACACGTAACAAAATATTCGATTTAATAGATCACCAAAATGCTGACATCATCTGCATGCAAGAGTTCTTCTATTCGGAAGAAAAAAAATATTTCAACACGCTTGATACGCTTATAGCTTTTCAAAAAGCTAAAAACTATCATACTTGGTACACAACGACAAAGTTGAAACACAATTTCGGCATAGCAACCCTGACCAAGTTTCCGGTATTGAATCGCGGCAAAGTAAACTTAACCGATGCTGGAAACAATATCTGCATCTATACTGATGTGCTAATTGAAAACGACACTATCAGAATTTACAACATGCACCTTGCTTCAGTGCACTTAGCCAAAGAAAATTACAAGTTTATCGAAAACATAAACAACCAAGAAACTGATGAGCAGATTGATGGTTCAAAAAAAATTGTTAGTTTATTAAAAGAGGCATTTATCAAGCGCTCAATTCAAGCCAACATAATTTCAGAACACATCGGCCAATCTCCTTATAAAGTAGTAGTTTGCGGAGATTTTAACGATACACCAAGCTCTTACGCATACCGAACAATTTCTAACGACCTGTGCGACAGCTTTAGAGAAAGTGGTGCTGGAATAGGCGCCACATATAACGGTTCTATTCCAATTTATCGAATCGACTATATTCTTCACGATAGAGCTTTGCGTTCTTCAACATTCAGTACTATCTCTAAAGATTTATCAGACCACTACCCTGTTACGTCTATGATTAGTTTTACTGAATAATTCTATTTTTGAAGCTTCATGGCAAAGAAAACACGTAAAGAAAAAGCTGCAGAACAAGCCGGAAAACAATATGAAGTAGTTTCTAGCCGACCAGTAACATCGAACAGTTTACCTACAAACCATAGAAAATTACACATCATTTTCTTATTTGTTTTGGCCATTGTTATGTATGGAAATACATTGAATAACGACTTCGCTTTAGACGATTCTCTCGCTATTTTAGGAAATAGCTTCACCACACAAGGTTTTGCAGGCATTGATGATATATGGACAAACGATATGTTTGTTGGTGCTCACGGGCAAGAATTTGAACTAACTGGCGGTAGATATCGTCCTCTGTCTTTTACCATTTTAGCAATTGAATATGAGTTTTTTGGTGATTATGTTGACGAGCGAGGTATAAAAAGCCACATGGCGTTTATTGGGCACCTCACAAACATCTTATTCTTCGCACTAAGCGGAGTGATGATTTACCTTGTGCTACTTAAAGTTTTTAGAAACTTCAATGAGTGGCTGCCACTTATTGCTGCTACTCTATTTGTTATTCATCCTATACATACAGAAGTCGTAGCAAACATTAAAAGTATGGATGAAATTTTGTCATTACTCTTTTTAATGGCAAGCATATATTTCTTATTAGACAGAGGTAATAAGTCTTTGCCCTATGCCGCTGGCTTATTTCTACTATCACTCTTATCAAAGGAGAATACTTTTACCGCACTTGCGATAATTCCGGTTATGTATGTTTTCTTCCGTAAGGAAGAACTCAGTTCTGGATTAATCAAAACTGCCTCATTGGCAGGCGTTGCTGTTGTCTATTTAACTCTGAGAGAAATGTTCTCAGGAGGTTTTTTTGGTGGTCATGCTGCGAAACAACTAATGGATAATCCATTTTTAGGAATGGGGATGGATATCAAATTACCGACCTTATTTGTTATTGCAGGGAAATACCTTGCTTTATCAGCTTTCCCATATCCGTTATCTTATGATTACAGCTATGATGCTCTAGGTTGGAGAAATTGGGGAGACATCTATGCTATTATCTCTTTTATAGCTATCACGGTTGCGCTAGGGTTTTCAATAAAAGTACTCTGGGAAAAGTATAAAGAAGAAGAAATTACGCAACCTAATATTGTTACTGTCATTGCTTTCGGGATATTGTTCTACGCCATCTCCTACTCTATTGTGTCTAATTTCGTATTTAATATCGGAACCTACATGGGGGAACGTTTTCTTTACATGTCGTCACTTGGCTTTTGTATAGCTGTTGCTGGATTGATAATTAAATTACTTAAAGTAGATACTGATGCTCCTTTTCAGTTTAGCTTGAAATGGGCTCTACCAATGATTGTTCTAATTCCAATTGCAGGCTACGCAACGATAAATCGTAATATGGACTGGAAAGACAACTATTCACTCTACATGGCAGATAAAGATGTTGTCCCGAATAGTGCACGTGCCACCTTGTTTTTAGGAATTGAGTTACTGAATCAACATTATGCTAATAAAGACTCGATAAAGCTCGAAATGTCAATTGCTGAAATTACAAAATCTACCAATATTTATCCTGAATTTTACCATGCTCATTATAACCTAGGACTGGCTTACCAAGCGAAACAAGATCATATAAATGCGGTTAAATGTTTTAATAGAGTTCTCGAAATTCAACCTTACCACATCAACACACAGTACTACCTTGGCATGTCTCTAGGGCATGGATTCAACAAGCCATTAGAGGCTATTACATATATGGAAAAAGGCATTGAGTATGGATATTCTGGAGCAGACAGGTATGTAAATCTTGGTGTTGCTTATGGTATGTCTGGTAATTTCCCAAAAGCATTAGAATGCTTTACAAAAGCTACTCAAGAAGATCCGACCAACCCTCAATCATACGTAAACATGGGAATCACTTATAGCCAGATGGGCGATCAACAAAAAGCGCAAGCAGCTATTGATAAAGCTAAACAGCTTAACCCAAACGTTAAATTACCTGGACAATAGCATTTTGACATCCCACTCAGTTTGTTAACACTACTATCCTCACCGCTGCAAGGTTTTACAGACTTCCGGTTTCGAAATGCCTTCGATAAATATTTTGGAGGAATCGACACTTTTTACTCCCCATATATTCGACTAAACGGTAAACTTGTTATCAAGCCAGCCTACGAACGAGATATCCTACCAAAGAATAATACGGTTCAAGAGGTTATTCCCCAGGTGATGACAAACAATCCAGACGAGTTCTTGTTTGTCGCCAAATACGTTCAACAGTTTGGCTACAAAGAACTCAACTGGAATTTAGGTTGTCCATACCCTATGGTAACGAATCGCTGCATGGGCTCGGGGCTTATCAATCATCCTGGCAAAATAAATGATGTACTTGACAAAGCCCACACTGAGTCAAACATCATTGTTTCAATGAAAATGAGAATGGGTTACGAAAACCCGGAGGAAATACTTTCCGTTTTTCCGATTCTAGACAAATACCCAATAAAGAATATTGCCATTCATGCACGAGTTGGCAAACAACTTTACAAAGGTGGAGTTGACCTTGATGCCTTTCAGCGATGTGTTGAAAACACTAAACATAAAATATACTATAATGGTGATATAACTTCTGTTGAAGCCTTTAAACGGATACAAGAGCGTTTCCCTTCGATTGACCATTGGATGATTGGCAGGGGGCTAATTGCTGACCCTTTTCTGCCAAGCATGATTAAGAGCAATAGTTGGGATTACCCAAATGATCGATTCGAAATTTTTAGCAAATTTCACGACACATTATATCACGAATACCAACAAGCCCTATCAGGAGACAATCACCTACTAATGAAAATGTATCATTTTTGGGAGTATTTTAGTGCCTCTTTTGATAATCCACAGAAAACTTTGAAAAAAATTAAGAAAGCCAAAAACATAAAGAAGTACGATTCTGCCGTTCAAGAAATATTGGAATAATTCTTATAAACTAATTTAGACCTAAAAGTTTTATCTGTAAAACTTCTACACCAAGCAAAAGTCACTGGATTTAACAATTATTATAAATCATTGTTTCTTCGGGGTCTTCTTAACCCTCTTCAACGAAAGTGTATTCATAGAATTAGTTTCTAAACCCTCTATGTTATTATGAACAAATCGCACAACCTCATTATAGTATAGCGGCACTACGGGGGCCTCTTCAATTAAAATTCTATCCATTGCTTGGTAATAACTATAGCGCAAAGAGTCGTCAACTTCGCCCATTGCCATGTTGTATAATTTATCAAATTCGAAATTCGAAAAATGAGTATAATTAAACCCTTTAGGAGCATAATTATCACTATAATAAAGCATTAAAAAATTCTCTGCATCTGGATAATCAGCTATCCAAGATTTGGTAAAAAAGTTTGCCCCAGAGTTCTCAACCATTCCACGATAATATCCCTCATCGAAAACTTCTATTTCTGCAGGAATACCAATTTCTTGAAGCTCATGCTGAACAAAAATATTAACTTGCTCATATAGCTTAGTTGTTCTTAACTTTATTTTCGGCATCCCCTTTCCTTCTGGGAAACCAGCAACATAAAGCAATTCTCGTGCTTTCTCAATGTTATAATCATACCCTTTAACTTTATCAGCATCGTATGAAGCGATGCCTCTAGGAACGAAACCTGAGTGCGCCGGCACACCAATATTATTGCGTAGATACTTAACCATTTTATCTCGGTCAATCGCATAATTAATGGCCTTACGAATCGCTTTTTCCTTAAGCGGACTGATCTTTACGTTATCCAACGTCGCGTCCACGAGAATACCAAAATAAACTGTTTCTAACCAAGGTTGCTTTTCCATTTTAAAAGTCTGAATGTATTCTTCTTTTAATTCACCCTCATTTGTCAAAATTTCATCTTTAAACGAACCATCTAAACCTGATTTAAAATCGAAATTACCTCTAATAAAATCAAGAAATGCAACTTGCGGATCTTTTACAAAACTTACCGAAACAGCATCTAGATAAGGTAAACGATTATCACCATCCATCTCAAAGTAGTTCTCGTTTTTTACTAAGTTCAACTTTTCCCCTTCAACCCATCGTTTAAATTTAAAAGGTCCTGTTCCTACAGGATTTCTTCTAAAATCATTGCCGTAATATTCAACAATTTCTTGTGGAACAACAGAACAATAATCCATTGTGAGTAAACCCAAAAAAGGAGGATAAGCTTGTTTCAAAAAGATTTTAAATGTAACCTCATCAACCGCATAAAACCCTTTATAATGGCTTTTTTCTGACCTCTCTAATACACTAAAAATACTTCGACCTGGTGAAGCAACATCATCATCAATTAATCGAAAAAAACTATATTCGAAATCATACGCAGTTACCTTTCTGCCTTTTTTATTTTCAAAATTCTCATTGTCATGAAAATAAACATCATCCCTTAAGGTAAAAGTATACTCTCGCCCATCTTCAGAGACGGTCCAATCGGTTGATATACAAGGAACAACCTCGGTTTCATTATTCATCTGAACTAAACCGTTAAATATTTGATGCACGGGCCAAACGTTTTCTAAGTTCTTAGCATAGGCCGGATCTAATGAGGTAATACCTCCTGGTTCGTTATACCGAAATGCAGTTAATCCATTTTCCTCTGCTATAGAGTTGGGATTACCACAAGAAATAACAATAGTAACTGCAGCAATTAGGGCGAATAAATTTGAAACACTTTTCATATCTATATATTTCGAGAGATTGTAAAAATCCTTAAAAGGTGGCTTCATAAGATTCAAGCGTTTGAGTTTTATCAACAAGTCAATGCTTAAAATACTTTTTCAAGCAAATGAGCTCAACAAATCTGTTGAAAAAACAGCACTTAATGTGCTCTGTTTGTGTAGTTTTGTAGTCTTCAAATTAGCTATGAATCAATTCAAAAAAGTCGCGTTTTATACATTGGGATGTAAACTAAACTTCTCAGAAACATCATCTATTTCTCGCTTATTTAAAAATAAAAGCTATGCTAAAGTTGACTTTAGTGAAAGTTCTGATATTTATGTGATTAACACGTGCTCGGTAACAGAAAATGCAGACAAAAAATGCAGGCAATTAGTTCGCAAAGCTTTAGCAAGTAATCCAAATGGTTTTGTTACAATTATTGGGTGCTACGCACAATTAAAACCTCAACAGATTTCTGAAATTCCTGGTGTTGATTTGGTGCTTGGAGCAAATGAAAAATTTAACCTAATTGAACACTTAGATTCGATAGAAAAAAAAGAAACTGCAGTCATTAAAAACGGAATCATCAAAGACGTAAAAGAGTTTGTGCCATCCTATTCTTATGGTGACAGAACCAGAAGCTTCTTAAAAATACAAGATGGCTGCGATTACTTTTGTTCATTTTGCACTATACCGCTAGCAAGGGGAACTAGCAGAAGTAATTCGGTTGGAGAGACAGTTAAAGTTGCAAAAGAAATTGCAAGAACTGACGTAAAAGAAATTGTGTTGACGGGTGTTAACATTGGTGATTTTGGAAAAAGTACTGATGAAAACTTCTTTAACTTAGTGAAAGAATTAGATGAAATTGAAGGTATTGACAGATTTAGGATATCATCAATTGAGCCCAATCTATTGAGTAATGACATCATTAAATTTGTGAGCCACGCAAAACGTTTCGTTCCTCATTTCCATATCCCCTTGCAATCTGGATCTAACAAATTACTAAAATCGATGCGGAGAAGATACGACCAAAAACTATACACTAGCAGGGTTAAAACGATCAAATCTTTGCTGCCTGAGTGTTGTATTGGAGTTGATGTTATAGTTGGTTACCCAGGCGAAACAGATGAGCTTTTCATGGAAACATACAACTACCTCAACGAACTCAACATTTCATACCTACACGTCTTTACATACTCCGAGCGAGAAAACACAACCGCCATTAGAATAAACGAAGTTGTTGAGCAAAAAACTCGTAACGAAAGAAGCAAAATGCTTCGCATTTTATCTGCTAAGAAAAAAAGAGCTTTTTATGAAGCTAATGTAGGTAAAACAAAAACTGTTTTATTCGAAGGACAGGAGCATGAAGGTTACATTAACGGATTTACTGACAATTATATAAAAGTGCAAGTTCCTTTTACTAAAGAACTCTCCAATCAAATGATAGAAGTAGAATTACAATCTGTTACTTCGTCTTGCACTATGAAATGCCAATTAACTAAACAATTAACCATATAATGTATCCAAGTTTATACTACTTATTTCAAGATTTATTTGGGCTTGAATTAGATATTCTAAAGCTCTTTCAGAGTTTTGGATTTTTCGTTGCGCTTGCCTTCGTGGTTGGCAGTTATATATGGACTAGTGAGATTAAAAGAAGAACTGGTCTTGGTCAGTTTCTTCCTCAAACAAAAAAGGTCATGAAAGGCGAAAAAGTTAAAGTAACTGATTTTACATCTTCAGTTATCACTGGCTTTTTGCTTGGATTTAAACTTGGGTTATTACTAACCGATTATGATGGATTTATTGATGATCCGCAAGGGTATCTTCTCTCTTTAAAAGGAAATTTAATTGCAGGAATAATTGTTGCTGGAATTTCACTTTTCATAAGTTACCGAGAAGCGAAAAAAGAAGAACTTGCCGAACCCATTGAAGTTGACCAAGAGGTTTCACCAGAAACGCATGTGAGCAATATGGTAATGATTGCGGCTTTATTCGGAATTATCGGTGCCAAGTTATTCCATTTACTTGAAAACCCAAGCCAATTCGAAACGCTGTTTTCTGCAGGTTCATTTTTTAGTGGATTAACCATGTATGGAGGATTAATAGTTGGAGGAATTGCGACAGGCTGGTATGCAATCAAAAACAAACTCAATATACTTCACACTTTAGATTCAAGCGCACCAGTTTTATTAATGGGGTACGCTATCGGAAGAATTGGTTGTCAAGTTGCCGGAGATGGTGATTGGGGAATCGATAACCTTGCTCCACAACCCAATTGGTTATCGTTTCTACCTGAATGGACCTGGTCATTCAACTACCCACACAATGTAAATAACGATGGAATTGCCATTATAGATTGCATTGGACCATACTGTTTCGAATTAGCCAATCCAGTATGGCCTACACCCTTATATGAGACATTAATGTGTTTGGGATTATTCGCCATCTTGTGGAAGCTAAAAAGCAAAGCGATAGCTCCTGGAGTTTTATTCAGTATTTACCTTATAATGAATGGAAGTGAACGCTTTCTTATTGAAAAAATTAGGGTTAACGTTGAACTTTTAGAAGGTGTTACGCAAGCTGAAATCATCTCTGCAGTTCTTATTTTTCTTGGAGCAATTGGCATTTGGTATTTTTCTAAAAACAAGGACAAATATAAAGCTGCGTGGTAAATATTGAAACCCTTTGCAGCGCAGTTTGCTGCTTGGCCAAAGAAACTGGGCAATACATCAAAGAAGAGCGTAAAACAATTACTATTGATATAGAAACGAAAAGTTTGAACAGCTTTGTTACCCACGTTGACAAAGAGGCTGAGCGGAAGATTATCGAACGACTCTCTTTATTACTTCCTGAGGCAGGATATATAGCAGAAGAGGGAACTAATGATAAAAAAGGTGAACTATACAATTGGATTATCGACCCACTGGATGGAACTACAAATTTCATACATTCTATACCCTGTTTTTCGGTTAGCATTGGGCTAATGAGAAACAACAAGATGATCTTAGGTGTAGTATATGAAATCAATTTTGACGAATGTTTTTACGCGATGGAAGGAAGTGCTGCGTTTTTAAACGGAAGAGAAATTTCAGTAAGTAAAACAGAAAATTTAAAAGACTCTCTTCTTGCGACCGGCTTTCCTTATTACGACTACGAAAAACTTGAGCCCTATTTGGAGCTATTGGGCCACTTCACTAAAAACACACGGGGCATAAGGCGGTTAGGTTCTGCTGCCACCGACCTTGCATATGTTGCATGTGGGAGATTTGACGGCTTTTACGAATACGGCCTTAGTCCTTGGGATGTTGCCGCGGGGGCATTTATTGTTCAACAAGCCGGAGGTTGTGTTTCCGATTTTAAGAATAGCGAAAACTATATTTTTGGCAAGGAAATACTAGCTACTAACCTGTTAACACATAAACACCTGCTAAAAGAAATCCAGCACTTCTTTTGAAAACCGGAAATAATATTGTATTTTTATTATACATTTTACGGAATTTTTGAAAAAAGGATTATTGATATTACATCTTTTCTTCTCTTTCAGTTTTGATAGTTTTCCCCAGTTTTTTCAGGAAGCTAACAGCTGGAAAGCTTACCGAAAAGAATACTCCATTGGCGGTGGAGTCTCCAATTACAATGGCGATTTGGGCGGCTTAGATTTGGCAAAAGGAATCAATTTCTTCTTGTTTGATATGGAGTTGACTCAATTTAAGTATGGGTTTTATGGATCATATCGGTATAATCTAAACCAACGTAACGCGTCAAGCATTTCACTATTTTATGGTAAGATTACTGGTAATGATCAGCTTACCAATAATGTATATAGAAACAATCGAAACCTAAATTTTGAATCTGTTATTTGGGAGCTAACTTGGAACTATGAATTCTATATAATCAGGCCTTCTCCTGGGCATTTATACAACATTAAAGGTGCCAAGGGTCTTAAAGGCAATAAGTGGGACATGTACTTGTTCATGGGAATCGGGGCATTTTATTACAATCCTAAATCGGGTGGCGTTCCTTTAAGAGCTTTAGGTACCGAAGGTCAAGGAATACCAGGAGAAAGACCTACATATTCACCCATTGCAATAGCCTTTCCCGTTGGATTTGGTGGCTCCTGTAAAATAACTAAAAAGTTAAAGATTGGCACCGAGTTTTCGTATCGGTTTACCACTACAGATTTTATTGATGACGTTAGCGGCAACTACTATAGCCGAGACAAACTAACGCAATACAAAGGTGCTCTAAGTTCTTCAATGTCTGATCCTTCTTTTGGCACAAATCCAGGATGGACAAAAGAGGGCCAACAAAGAGGGAACCCGAAATACAAAGACGGCTACCTTTCTTTTCTTATAAAAGTTACTTATCTCCCTAAAAGAAAACCCAAAGGAGCAAATGTGAAACGCTCGGGCGGTAAGCACACTTTTAATAGGCGCAAGAAACGGGCAAGAATAGGTTACTAGTACCCTATTTATTCGTAATTTCCCACCGTAACAATAATACGGTATGCAAACAAAATTATTTTCAATTATACTTTTACTCCTTTTTTCTGTCAGCTATAACTGCATTTCTCAAGAAAAAAGTGTCTACGTTTTTAAAATAGCAGAGGAAATTGATTTGCCTGCTTGGCGAAAATCAAAAAAAGCTATTGAAGAAGCGCACCAGATAAATGCTGATCTAATATTCTTAAAACTTAACACATATGGCGGTAGCGTGTTATATGCAGACTCAATTAGCGAAAAAATATTTCGTTCCAAAATACCCGTTTATGTGTTAATTGAAAATAATGCAGCATCTGCAGGAGCATTTATTTCCTTAGCTTGTGATAGTATATATATGTTATCAGCTTCAACCATTGGTGCTGCGACAGTAGTTAATGGAGAAGGAGAAAAAAGTGCTGAAAAATATCAATCGTACTTTAGAAAAAAGATTAGGGCTAAAGCAGAAGCAAATGGACGAAACCCTGACATAGCAGAGGCTATGGTTGATGAAAGTATTGAAATTGAAGGTGTAATAGAAGTTGGTAAACTAGTGACTTTTACAACTCTTGAAGCTATTAAATATGGCTTTTGCGAAGCACAAGTAGAATCTATTGATGAAGCTCTAAAAAGAGCAGTTGGTGATGAATACAAACTAACTCATCAGAAATTATCTGAAATGGACACAATACTTGATTTTCTAACTTCTTCAGGATTTAGCGGGATATTAATCATGATAATAATTGGTGGCATCTACTTTGAATTACAGTCGCCAGGAATCGGATTCCCTATTGCTGCTTCTATTGCTGCTGCCCTGCTCTATTTTGCACCACATTATCTCGAAGGATTAGCTGAAAATTGGGAAATATTACTTTTTATGGTTGGACTTGCACTTATTGCGTTAGAAGTATTTGTTATTCCAGGTTTTGGAGTTGCTGGCATCTCCGGAGTTATTCTGGTTATAATAGGACTAACATTAAGCTTAGTTGGGAATGTTGGATTTGAATTTAGCCCTGTCGATGGTGATGAATTAAGTAGAGCGTTATTCACGGTCATAATTTCAGCTGCTCTATCTATATCTCTGTCTATCTACTTTGGTGTTAAACTAGTTGGTTCAAAAGCTTTTAGTCACTTAATTCTTAATGCATCGCAAAACAAAGATGAAGGTTATATTGCTGTTGACACAAAGGAGTTTGATTTAGTTGGAAAAGAAGGAATAACTACAACCGTTCTTATGCCCGTTGGCAAGATAGAAATTAATAATTCTATTTACGATGCTACAGCTGAAACTGGGTATATTGAGAAAGGACAGAAAGTGAAAGTAATTAGATTTGAGACTGCGCAACTTTTTGTCAGGAAAGTTTAAACAAGAACCATCGTACACGCTTGCACGCAGCTAAAGCATGGAAAGAAAATGCCCTCAATGTAAAACATGGAACGCTAGTAATAACTATTGTACCAAGTGTAATCAGCCATTAGACCCTCAACTGATTAGAGAACTGGCTGACAACAAACGAGAACAGGAAAATGCAAATAAACCGTTAGATCGTGTAGACATGTTTCATAATAAAATGAAACATTCACGGTTCCTGATTGTCCGGATTTTCTACACTATAATCTATTCCATATGGGTATCTTTTGTCGCCATAATGTCGTTCTTTATGTGGATGACAGCTGCCGGTCCGGGTTAAATAAGGATGAGACTATTTATTAATCCATATTTCATTATTTGCCTAACCATATACACTAGTGGATATTTTACAGAGCATTTGGGCATAACTCTTCCATATCAAATTCGTAACTATTATACTGATATTTTATGCCTACCAATTATTTTAACCTTGGTGTTATTTGTTCTTCGAATTTTAAGAAATGCTCCTAAACTGGTTCTAAATAAAAGTATGATTTTGTTTGCCTGGCTATACGTGAGCGTGTTATTTGAGTTTATTTTACCTCCATATTCTGAAAAATATACGCAAGACTACTTTGATATAGCAATGTATTCTATTGGGGCATTTTTATATTACAAAAGCCAAGTTGACTTCATAGAGATAAGAACATAACAAAATAAATATTGGCCGATAATCGTTATAGATAAAGACCCCTCCTGACCGCCAATTATTCATTAAACTTTAAGCTATGAAATTACAAATCATCACGCATCCTGCTATGATCCTGTTCTACTTATTTTCATTTACTGTGGCAAATGCACAGGTGATTAATCCACCTCCGCAACAAGAAGATTATAAAAGAAGTTCTACAGGAAATCGCGCACCCATTATGTACACCAGCATCAGAGAGGCAGATGTTATGTGGAGTAAAAAAGTATGGAGGCGAATCGATTTAAGACAAAAAATGAATTACCCTTATTACTACCCTGTTGACCCAATTGCCGACAGAAAAAGTTTATTTGAAGTCATCTCAGTTGGACTTTTCACAAATGGAACTCTTACCGCATACGAACCAGGACCTTTGGGCGACAACGATCAATTCGACATAGCTTTATCAACTAAAGAGGCGAAAAATAAAATAGAGTCTTATGATAGTGTAGAAGTATATTTAATTGAAGAAGATGAAACCATTATGGTACCCGACACAACTATAATTACCTCCGCAGACGTTATAATGTATGAGATAAAAGAAGAGTGGTTTTTTGATAAGCAACGCTCCGTTATGGATGTGAGAATCATAGGAATATGCCCTATGGTAGAGAAAAAAGATGAAGAAACTGGTGAAGTTAGGGGATTGATGCCATTATTCTGGATTTACTTCCCTGCTTTGCGACTCGAACTCTCTCAATACAAGGCATTTAACCGACAAAACGGAGTAAGACTTACTTACGAAGACATGTTTCAAAAACGGATGTTTTCCAGCTACATAATAAAAGAAGACAACGTATACGACCGATTTATTAACGAATATACTGCAGGTATAGATGCATTGCTTGAAGCTGAAAAAATTAAGAACGAAATGTTCTTTTACGAACACGACCTATGGCAATATTGACTGATCTATTTTTCTACATTTGCCCTAAACTAAGGCAAATTGAATAACCTATTTCCACTCTTCTATCTGGGCTCTATTGAATATTATTCTAAGCTTGTAGAGCACGGTCAAATTATTTTTGAGCAGTTCGAAAATTTTCCAAAACAGACGTATAGAAATAGATGCGTAATTGCCGGACCTAATGGAAAACAGAATCTTCTACTTCCTGTGCTCAAAGGCAGAACTAAGCAACTTGTAAAAGATGTGCGCGTATCTAACACAGAAAATTGGCAAAAAATTCATTGGAAATCTCTTGAAGCTGCCTATCGTGCTTCCCCATATTTTGAGTATTACGAAAACGAATTTTACCCTTATTATCATACAGAATTTAATTCATTACAAGAATTTAATTTGAAACTTCATGAAACGATAATTCGACTTTTACAAAAAAACAGCTCATATTCGCTATCAGATCGATACGAACCAGTAAATGGAGTAGATTATCGTTCTTTTTTCAGTACAAAAAATCGAACAAACAACAAGAATCTTGAAGAAAAAATATACATACAAGTTTTTAGCGACCGAATGGATTTCTTGCCAAATCTCTCCATTTTAGATTTACTTTTTAACGAAGGTCCTAATGCTTTAGCCTATCTGAGATTGGTATAGTTATTATCCGAAAAATTGCGCTGAGGTCATTTTTTGAATAACTTCAAGCTCTAAAGACTTTATAAATTAAAACTCATTAGCAGCAATATTAAATTACTTTTCAAAGGAGATAGTAGCTTTATCAACTACTTCAATGTGGGCCTAGGGGCAAGCTGCAGCTATAATTACAAGGGGGTTAAAAGGTAAACTAAGCATTGAAAAATAAACTTAGTTTGGTAAACCAAAAATCCCATAAAAACAAGATTAAACAAGAATAAATCGTGAAAAATAAACCAAACTAGGTAAGAGATAACATACAAATAAAGCCATCATATCGCTCTGATTACAATGAAGTTTGCAAAAAATCTAAAAGGTCAGATTTTCATCTTCATCATCGACCATATCAGCCGCATCAATTAAATCAAACTTATGGCTCAAATTAAGTCTTAGCTGTGTTTTATAATCGTCTTGCAACCATTGTGAATAATTTTTGGTAGTACTTGCCAGACATTGCGAATACGTTCGAACGCGATACTCTATATCACCCTCGAGTAATTCAGCTAAAACACGAGCATCATATACATCTTCGCTATTATCCATACACATCTGTGCATGTTGCTCTACAGAACGCGTTATTACTTCTTTTGGTCGTAAACCTTGAGACAAAATCGACTTATATTCTTTCTTTATGTTAAAGAAAAAATCTTTTGTTTTAGCAAACTGATCGCGTATCTCATCGGGCATTTCATATTTAAAATTCTTCTCGATATCTTCATCGGTTTGAAGGTTTTCGTAATATGCGAAAGGTGAAATGAAAATCTCTTTCCAATCTACGTAGTCATCCCACATTCCAAACCGTAGAGCATTATTGCCTAAATCGATAACATCAAACGATTTTTTCTTTGGCAAAATACGAGAACCCCTACCAATCATTTGATGATAGAGTGTTAAAGATTTTGTAGCTCTATTAAGGATTATACTCTCCACGGTTGGCTCATCAAAACCCGTTGTAAGAATGCCAACTGAAGTAAGAACAGCATCTGGTTTATTCTTAAACCACTCTAGAATATCTCTACGTTCTTGCGCTGTATTGGTACTATCCAAATGCTTTATCGCATGACCAGCATCTGTAAAAGTATCTCTAACATGCATAGATGATTGAATACCACTATTAAAGATTAAAGTTTTTTTACCAATACTTTTTTCTTCATAAGCATAAAGTAACTTTTCTTGCATCATTACATTTGCATAAAGTCTTTCCGAAGAACGAACCGTATAATCTCCTGTAATACCAACTGTTAAAGATCCTAAATTTACATTGTAAGTATACGTATTTGCCTTTGCTAAAAATCCTTTTTCAACTAGGTCTGCTATAGAGTCTCCAATAATTAATTCATTATAATTAGAATTCATTGGAAGCTTAATACTTGAACTTAAAGGAGTTGCGGTAACTCCCAAAATAATACTCTTATCAAAATATTTAAAAAGTTTACTAAAAGAATTGTAATGGGCTTCATCAACAATAACCAAACCGATGTTATCCATGCTAAACTCTTCTTCTTGCAAACGATTGTTAAGCGTTTCAACCATCGCTACAAAACACTGGTACTTATTTTGATCTGGAAGTTCTTTAACACTGCTATCGATAATCTTATTGATGATCTCAAACTCCGTCAACATCGAAGAAGTTTGTGCACATAGTTCTATACGATGCGTTAAGATTAAAACCTTCTTTTTGGTATCGTCTATATATCTTCTTGCAACCTCAGAAAAAATAACCGTTTTTCCTCCTCCAGTTGGCAGCTGATATAAAATATTGTGGTTTTCTGGCGCACCGTGTAATCGCTTAAGAAGGTTCTCAATCGCTGCGTGCTGGTAGCTATAAAGCTCTTTTTTTGTTTTTTCTTCTGACACTTTTCAAGTAAAAAATCGTGCAAAGTTAGTGAGAATAAAGAGTTTTCACTACAATTGTTAAAAAGAATTTATTGTTAGGTTAAAACGAGCTTTTCTCTTGCTTCTTGAACCTTTTCGTTAGCTACATATTCATCATAAGTAACTGGCTTATCTACAAACCCTTGTGGCCCTAATTCAATTATTCTATTGGCAATCGTTTGCGTAAACTCATGATCATGAGATGTAAACAATACTGTGCCAGGGAAATCTTTTAATGAATTATTAAAAGCCGTAATAGATTCCAAATCGAGATGATTGGTTGGCTCATCTAAAATTAAGAGATTTGCTCCCGTTAACATTACTTTAGCTAACATGCAGCGGACCTTTTCACCCCCAGATAATACGGACACTTTTTTAAATGTTTCTTCCCCTGTGAAAAGCATTTTACCAAGAAATCCACGAATAAAAACGTCATCTTTTTCTCCTTCAGAATATTGCCTTAGCCAATCGATAAGGTTATCACTAGAGTTAAAATATTCTTCATTCTCATTAGGCAAATAACCTGGCGTAATGGTTTGTCCATAACTAAAGTTTCCGCTTGTTGGCTCTATCTCCCCCGCAAAAATTTGGAAAAGTGTTGTTAGTGCTAAACTACTTTTACTTAAAAAGGCGACCTTCTCACCTCTCATTAATTCAAAGTTTAGGTTTTTAAACAATGTTTGTCCATCATTTTCTACCGTTAAATCACGTACACTAAGAATTTGATTTCCTGCATCACGATTCTGCTTAAATATAATTGCTGGGTATTTTCGAGTTGAGGCTTGTATCGAATCGACCTTAATCTTATCTAATAATTTTTTTCTGCTCGTTGCCTGTTTAGATTTAGAAGCATTCGCGCTAAAACGTGCAATAAAGTCTTCTAGCTCTTTCTTCTTAGTATCTGCCTTTTTATTAGCTTGAGAGCGTTGCTGTAATGCCAACTGTGTACTTTGATACCAAAAAGTATAATTACCAGTAGAGACGTTTACTTTCCCAAAATCGATATCGACAATATTGGTACAAACTGTGTCTAAAAAGTGTCTATCGTGCGAAACAACGATAACGGTGTTTTTAAAGTTCAATAGAAAATCTTCTAACCAAGATACTGTGTGAATATCTAAATCATTGGTGGGCTCATCGAGAATCAAAATATCTGGATTACCAAACAACGCTTGAGCCAATAATATTCTCACTTTTTGCGCACCGCTAATGTCTTTCAATAATTTATGGTGATTCGCTTCTTCAATACCTAAACCACTCAATAACATCGCTGCGTCAGATTCAGCATTCCAGCCATCCATATTGGCAAATTCTTCTTCTAAATCTGCAGCTACCATTCCGTCTGCTTCAGAAAAATCTTCTTTTGCATAAATAGCATCTTTCTTTTGCATTACCTCCCAAAGCTCTCTGTGCCCAATCATTACCGTATTGAGCACAGTAACTTCATCAAATTCGAAGTGATCTTGCTTTAATACTGCCATTCTCTTACCTGGTTCGATAGAAACATGCCCCGAATTTGGAGATAAATCACCAGCTAAAATTTTCATAAAAGTTGACTTACCAGCTCCATTTGCACCAATAACACCATAGCAGTTATCTCCAAAGAATTTAACGTTTACTTCATCGAATAATACTCGTTTGCCAAACTGGAGGGATACGTTTTGGGCTTCTATCATAATAATGGGTTTGAGCGTGCAAAAGTAGTGTGTTTATTTGGTTTGGCAATGGCAGAGAATTTTTAAATAGAAACATTTAATTCTGCTGTATACTTTCCTATAATTGCCTGCCGATATTTTGGCAACTCAGTCAAACCTCTGTAGGCAATCTCTTGCATAATGCGGTTGCTCAACATAAACGTAGCAGTATTTTCGCCAAAGTCTCTAATTATACATTGCTGTATTGGCTTTAAAACGCGATCAATCAACTTATCTTTTGCTTGTCGTTTAGTTTTCAGCTCTGCAAACTCTTCATTTGTTAATCTCTTAACAGCCGAATCTGTTGTTGAAAGTTTCAACTCCAAGGTTTCAGAGATTAACTCTTTCAATACTTCTTGAATTCTTGCTTTAAATTCAGAATTGTGTAATCCTCTGTAAACCGTTTTTAGCTGCTTCCATCTTTTCAATTGCGAATGATCAACCGCTACCTCTCGCAGATAATCTTTGTCTAACACGAAAAAAGTTGGTCTATTGACCTCGCCAGATACGACCTCTCGGAAGTTCATCAAGCCGCTATAGATGTGCCACTGGTACTCTGTTAAATCTTTTTTGTCTTTGTCTTTTAACCCATTAGAAGCCTCCTTTTCGGCATAATCGTTTAACTCGTATTGCTGATTCTCTTCTGCTATATATCCAGAAAGTTGGTCGGAACACTTTTCTTGAATTTGATTTCTCAACTCAATAAGGTACTCAACATCTTCTGCTGCATATGTTAATTGCTGGTCTGTAAGCGGGCGCTTAAACCAATTGCTTTTCTGAGATGATTTACTACAAACAATATTCTGCTCCTCCAACAATAAGTTTGTTAATGATATTGCAGGATAATCCATCAACCTAGTTTGAATAACAATATCAAACAAGTTTTTCGGGTAGCAACCTAACGTATGAAGCAACCTTATATCTTCACCGAAAGCATAGACTACTTTTTCAATTTTGGGGTTCTCTAATGGTTCGAAAATAGGTTTTATATCGAAATCTGCACCTAGTGGATCAATCAAGAAGATTTCATCAGCTGCTTTTATCTGAAGCAAACAAAGGTTGAAGCCATAACGATAACGATTTTTGTCAAATTCTAAATCGACTGCAATTTCAAAAACTGAGTTTATCTTTTTAATACACTCTGATAGCTGTTCTTGGGTTGTTATGTATTCGAATGTCATCTAACTTGCTTAAACACTAAACCCAACGATTTTTCATAAAACCTAACATTACGTAATTCATGGGTGGTAGCCAACACTAAAGAAATTCCCTTTTTACCTGCTCTAGCTGTTCTTCCACTTCGGTGGGTAAAGTATTCATCTTTATCTGGCAGTTGATAATGCACTACGTATGCTAAATCTGGCACATCAATTCCACGTGCTGCCAAATCGGTTGCGACTAGAGTATGAATCGTATCATTTTTAAATGCACGCATTACTTTATCTCGCTCTTTTTGTTGCATATCGCCTTGAATACCATCTACGGCAAAGTTCTTTGCTTGTAACTGTTTCGCTAGCTTCTCAGTAGCTGATTTGGTTCTGCAAAAAACTAAACCACGGTTTCCTTTTTGAGTTTTCAAAAACTGAGTAATAATATTCAGTTTATCAACCTCTTCGCAAACAACATATTGATGCTCAATATTCTTGTTTACAATATTATCTTTACTTACTTCAATGCGTTTTGCTTCGGTAGACAAAAATTTATTAGCGATTTCTTTTACCCCATGCGGCATTGTGGCAGAAAACAACCATTTGTTTTTTACGCTACTCAACTTACTCAAAATTTCATCCAGTTCCTTCTTAAACCCCATCGAAAGCATTTCATCTGCTTCGTCAAGCACAACAATACGAACTGCGTCAAGATTAACAGCCTTTCTCTGTATTAGGTCGATTAATCTCCCAGGTGTAGCTACTATCACATGAGTTGGTCTAGTTAAACGAGAGATTTGTTTATCAATTTTTTCGCCACCATAAACGGCTTCAGAGAAAATTTTATTAGAATATTTAGTAAACTTAAATAGCTGTTTTGAAATTTGTTGTCCTAACTCCCTCGTAGGGCTCAATACTAATGCCTGAACTTGATTTTGTTCAGGACGAATTTTATGCAGTAAAGGCAAACCGAATGCAGCAGTTTTTCCTGTACCTGTTTGGGCTTGCCCAATCAAATCACCATCATTGTCAATCAACGCAGGAATAACCTCCTTTTGGATGCTCGTTGGCACTGTTATGCCCATTTCAGATAATCCTTTTACGAAATCGTCTGCAATTCCTAGTTCTTTAAATCCACTCATCTGCAATAAAATTAAATGCAAAAGTACACAATAGCAGCTATAAGATAATAATCGCTTCCACGGCATTGTGATCGGAAAGATTCGATAGATTTCCGTTCCATTTAGATCTAAAACATTTTATATTTCTATTTTTTATAGAAATATTAGAAGCAGGACTTGTACTTGATAAAATATAATCAAGAACCTGTTCTCCTCCTTCTTCTGCAAAAAACAATTCTTGATTGGCAAGGTTTGCACTACCTAGCTCCCTGTTCAATATCTTGCCGTCAATAAATTTCAACTTACACAACATCACTTCATGCCTTGTCATATTGTTTTTATCTGTATTTAAATCTCCTAATAACACAACAGCAATAATCTTTCCCCCTAGCATTTCTCGAATATGAAGATATTCATCAACCCGAGCTTCCTGAAATCTATCTTCGGTACCCGCCTGCAAGTGAGTATTAGCAATTAATAGTGTATCACCACCAACCATGACATGTGCCATTTGTAATCCCTTCGATGACAATTTATCGGCTGCAATCAAATTCGAGTAGAAGGTGTGTTTGTCTTTAATAATTGGGTGTTTACTAAATGTCATTAACCCGCTATTAATTTTAAAAACCCCACTTCTTTCTGGCTCCAAGTAATAAGGGAAGCAAGAATCAAGCTGACTAATAAGCTGCTTTCTGGCCTTTCTATGAAATACTTCTTGTAAAGCAATTACATCATAATCGTTGGAAAGCAAATGTGTGGCAATGGAGTCGACACGCTCCATCTGTTTGTCAAGCAATAATGCCGGTCGCAAGAAAATATTCCAGGTAACAACTTTTATTTCTTGAGCTGCAGAATAACAAACAATTCCAAATAAGAGAATAAATAAAGTCGTTACATTACGCATAGAAGCAAACAGAGATGTTGCAACAAAAATAAATAAAAACAAAAAACTGAATGAAGTGCTACAAATCCATAGCAGTACTTCATTCAGTTTACCCGTTGTAAAATTCAATATACCTTAGCAGAATTGCCCAGAAAAACGTATATTACAAAAAACTAAACAACGATTATTAATCAAAATAAGCAGTAATCTTAGTTGAATTAGGTTTAGTCGATGAATAAAAAACATCAATTAAAGCACCTTCTTTACTTATAAGATATTTTTGAAAATTCCATTTAACTGAAGAAGACTTTATCTCATTGAGGTTCTTGTCTGTTAACCAGTTGTATATTTCATGCTGATTTGAACCTTTCACATCAATTTTTTCAGACAACAGAAATGTAACACCATAATTTTTTTTACAAAATGACTTGATTTCTTCTGTGCTTCCAGGTTCTTGCCCGCCAAACTGATTACAAGGGTACCCTATAACTACTAACTTTTCCTTATACTGTTTATGTAAAGCCTGCAACTCCGTGTATTGCGAAGTATAACCGCACTCAGATGCAACATTTACCAATAAAATGTACTTTCCTTTGAATTCACTCATTGAAACTTGTTCCCCATCGATTGATTTAAAAGTCAAATTATAAAATTGACTTTTTATATTTTTGTCCGTTGCTGTGGATTGTGCGTTAGAATTTGAGAGTAAACTACTCAATGCAATCGTTAAAGTAATGTAAATTAGATTTTTCATATTTATTTTTTGTTTAGTTAGATAAAATTGTATTAAAAGCTTTGCGCAAGTCAGGATATTTAAATTGAAAACCTTCAGCAATTAGTTTTTCTGAAGAGACTTTCGACCCTTTAATTATCAAATTAGCCATTTCTCCAAAAGCTACGCTTAATATCCACTCGGGAATTGGTGGAATTATTATTTTTCTTTTTAAACCAGCAACAAGTTGTTTGTTGAAATTCAAGTTATTTATGTGACAAGGAGCGACTGCATTGTAAGGACCAGTAATTGTATTATTTGTTATAGCCAACAAGTAAATTCGACATATATCGCGCACATGAATCCAAGGCATGTATTGTTTTCCAGAGCCTTGAAACGCACCTATTCCTAATTTAACGAAGGGAAGTAACTTTTTCAAAATTCCACCATTTTTAGACAACACAATTCCTGCACGAATTACTGCAGTCCTAACTCCAAGCGAATTAAACTGTAAAGCTGCACTTTCCCAATCTCTTGACATTGTACCAAGAAAGTCATCACCAGCTTTATCAATTTCTGTATAAACGTGCTCATCTGTTTGAAGACCGTAAAACCCAATCGCTGATGAAGAGATTACACTTTCTAAACTATGTGAATTGGATTTAAACTGATTATATAGGAAATTTAAACTTTCAACTCTTGAATTATATAACTCAATTTTTCTTGCCTTAGACCAACGCTTTGCACCAATGTTGGCCCCGGCTAAATGTATTAAATGCTTTGCTCTGAATAAGAGGTCCTTATCAACAATATGTAAAGTGGGATTCCAATATGAATGCTTCGTTTCTTTTTTCGTAGACAAAATTCTCACCTCCATTCCTTTTGATTCAAGCATATTTTTTAGCTCTGAACCAACTAGCCCTGTTCCACCTGTAATTAAAATCATACGCATATAAAGAACAAATTAAATCACTAATTGTTCAATTAACTTTTCTAAGTTCCACAGATTAAGTTATATGAGCGGTGTATTTTGATTTTCCTTAGCTATAATTAGCATTTGCAAGTCTTATTATAAATACAGATAAGACGTCTTTTAATAGAGCTAAAACTATACTGCTCCATTTAAGCTAATGTTTCTTGAAATAATTAACAAATTCAATACTTTATTAAGAATTTATTATATATTTACTTTATAGATTGCTGAAAATGAGTTTACTGACGCTGTACATCATTAGTTTGTATCTATTTTAATTTCTTTATTGCCGGATTGGATTTCCGTTTCTTAATTAAAATCAATACAGCACAACCATCGCTTAGTAAATTAGCTTTATATAATTAAAAATTTAAAGATTAATTAATAAACTATTAAAAATTAACAAGTTATGGACTAGGAGTTGCGAACAACTATTCGTATAAAACAGAAGAAGATGTTTAGTTTATTACGTCAATAAACCTATTAGAAATGCTATAAACACATCATCATGAAGAATTACAAAATACTCATTATTGAAGACAGTTTTATTGTATCAGAACTTTTAAAATTTACTTTACAGAGGTCTCCTAACTTTAAAATTGATGTTTGCAATTCAATTGCTGACCTAGATAAACACGATCACAACTATGATATTATGCTTCTCGATCACTATCTTGGAAAGTCTAAAGGAATTCAACTTACCGGACTAGACTTACTAATAAATAGAAAAAAATGGCTTTGTAATGTCCCCGTAATTATTTTTTCTGCGCAAAAGGATAATGATATTGCAATTAAATATATCGAAGAAGGAGCTATCAATTACATCTCTAAAGATGAAGATGATTTTATAGATAAAATTCAGCTATCAATACATAGCATAATAGACAATATTCATTCCCAGAAAGATCTCCAAAAAATAAAAGAACAAACTTTACAAAAACTAAAGAACAACGTTTAGAGTTCTCATTAGTTTCTATCTGTTTTAATTCCCTTATTGCTGGATTGGATTCCCATTTCAGGATTAAAATCAACACAGCGAAATCATAACTAACTGATTTTACAGATAATTACATCATCGGCAAAATCACAGCTTAACAAAAGAGCATTGACTAATAAAAACTTAAAGATTAATGAAAAACTATTAAAACGTAAAATTGCATGGACCTATACAGCTGGTATTACGGACATTCGGACAATGCACTCCATTGTTAACCCTATTCCTAAAATGTTTTAAAATAAAAAATATCACTGGACACTTTTATGAAATTACACTTGGTCTCAAAAATAAATAGATAAATTATTGAAGAGGGAGGATCTGCAATCAACTATTTAACGAAGAAAATCATAATTACTGATTTTTTAACGATATCTCAGCAAGGCACTAATTTCAATTAACTAACCAAACATTATTAGCAACATCCTTGGATATAGTATGCAATTTGTGAACGGTACTTTTTAAAAGCTGCTCAAAAATTTCTATATCTCCTTCCAATGGTCTGAAGTCTTCAATAGAATGAATTTGAGCGAGAAGTGACTTATCAGAGACCATTTCAATCGTTGGCTTAATTTTTTGAGCTTCAATTTTCATTAAATCGTACTCCTCGTTGTTAAATTTTTCTAATAAAATATCTGCAGATATTGGAATTTGCTCCACTATAATATTCACTAGCTTATCTAACATTATTTGGTCTCCATTACAAAATGCAATTAATTTCTCCATCTTTAGAACATCCGAATATAAATAATTGTTCTTATTCGTGTCAGCAAGCGCAATATGTTTAAGAATCTTTTTTACTAAATCTTCCTGGTTAAAAGGCTTAGATAAATAATCATTCATCCCAGCCTCAAAACACTTCTCATCATCTCCTTGAATTGCATTAGCGGTAAGGGCAATAATCGGTGTGTTAAGTTCTAAATTTTCTCTAATATGCCTTGCCGTTTCTAGTCCATCCAGCTCAGGCATTTGAATATCCATTAATATTACATCAAACTTCTGATTATCTAGTATATCAATAGCTTCTAGTCCATTTAAAGCAATATCAACAATACCACCATTATTTTCTAATAAAGTTACGGCTAAAAAACGGTTAATCTCATGATCTTCAACTAGTAATACTCTTAAATTCTTTAGGGGTGTTTTATCATAACCACACAAATCATCATCACTTCCATCATCTAAATCAAGATTAAATGCCGTTCTTTTGAGAATTATTTCAACAAAAAATGAAGCACCTTTTCCCTTCTCACTTTCAACCCAAACTTTTCCCTTAAAAAGTCCGACTAACTCCTTAACAATAGATAACCCCATCCCTGAACCTCCATAAGCTTGAGATATACCATCGTTCTCTTGCTCGAAACTATCAAAAATCTTATTAAAATTAGATTTTTCAATTCCTATTCCTGAATCAGCCACTTTGAATCGAAATGTAGATTCATTACTTCCACGATAAACTTCAGAACATAAAAGCTCAACAGATCCATTACCCGTAAATTTGATCGCATTATCAACGAGGTTAATTAGTATTTGTTGCAGTCTTAAGTCGTCACCCAAATAAAATGTAGTATCTAAAATATCTGATGAATATTTCAGCTCCAAACCTTTTAATTCAGCTTTATATTTTAGTGTAAGATAAACTTTTTTTAAGATTTTATCGAGGCACATTTCTTTATTGACAAGCTGCATCCCCCCAGACTCAAACTTGGTTAAGTCCAAAATATCCGTTAGTAATTCTAATAAATTATCTGACGAAACTGAAATAGCTTTTAAGTATGATATTTGCTGAGTATCTAAAAAAGTTTGATTGAGCAGCTCAGTCATTCCAACTACGGCATTCATGGGAGTCCGAATTTCATGACTCATTTTTTCAAAGAAATTTTGCTTTATCGCCTGATTTCTTTTTGATTCCGCTAAAGCAATTTTCAAATCCTCTGATTCTCTTTCCTTTTGAATTGTTAACAATATATTTTCATATACAACACCAGCAATACTACAGACAAATTTTAACGCGTCAATGTGTTCACTATTAAACTTGTTTGGCACAGTACTGGCCAGTCCAAAAGCTCCAACAGATTTGTTTTTATTCATTACAGGTAACCAAATCCGTGACCTTATTTTAAATTTTCTTTTGCTATCATCAGACTTACCTGATTTATCAATTTTTGTGTCTGCAATGTTGAGAATTTCTTTATTTTCTAATACCAATCCTGGATGCCGTTCCATAGCAGTATTTTCTGACTCAATTTTTTCTTGATCAGTAAATCCTTTTGCGAAATATAGAGCTAATTTATTATTACTCGGGTCAACTAGGTATAACTCATTATATTCAACATCTACAATGTCTTCGATTATAGAATTAACAGTTTCTACTAGATTTTTAAAATCTTTAATAGCAGATAATGCTGTTGCAATATCTGCAAGATTCGAGACTAATTTAATTTTAGATAACATTATTCAATTCCTCCCAGCGCTGCGAACACATTCTTCATCTTGCACATAATGTCCTCCAATAACACCAATAGCACCGATTATCTTTCTTCCTGTAATTATTGGGCTCCCCCCACCTAACAAAATAAAGTCTTTTATACTAACTGCTCCATTATTTAATATTGGAGCATCTTTAATAAATTGCTGCCAAGCCTCTCCAGATGGCATTCCAAATCCAATAGCAGTAAGTGCTTTCTTTCTTGATGCATCAATAACCGTTAGAGCAAAGTTATTCATTCTCACAAAATCCTTAAAACAACTGATTAGGCAACTATACAAATTACCATATTTAACAAATTAGCTTTTTTATCTCACAATTGGCTAACAATTAACAACATTCTGTGTTTAAAGAAGCTAAATTAAAAGTTTTTCCTGAAATATTATATACACATAACGATATATTTTACAATAATCAAGCAAGAATTTCAATAATCAAGCCAAATAGAAAATGCCATTTTTCTAAAACGTATCGGAATGAGAATTCAGGATTTGAGAAAACAACAAAACCGAACATAAATAAATTTAGCTGCAAAATGCAAAAATCACGCTGAACAAATTAGCCGAATTGAGGGGGTGAGCTATATGTTTCAATCTGCTCACTACTTATTTATTGCGATAGGATTGAACATTCCACTAAACTAGTTATTAGACTTATAGTATAAGTATGTTAAAAACTAGTTACAGGGCACCACTAATACATTGAACAAAACGTTTCATCTTTCATCAAAAAAGCTTCAACCAAATTCGGTTGAAGCTTTTTTCTTTTATCGTGTTGAAGATTATTTCGTCTCTTCTTCAGCAGTTTCCTCTTCAGTAACTTCCTCGAAATCTACATCGGTAACTTCATCATCACCAGCTGTGCCAGCATCTCCTTGAGCTGCACCCTCTGCGGCTCCGGCACCACCTTGTGTTTCCTGCTGAGCTGCATACATTTCTTGACTAGCCGCTTGAAAAACTTCTTCTAATTTAGCCATTGTAGTGTCAATCATAGCTACATCTTTTGCTCCATGTGCTTTTTTCAATTCAGCTAGAGCGGTGTCGATAGGTTCCTTTTTCTCTGCAGGAATTTTATCTCCAAACTCTTTTAGTTGTTTTTCCGTTTGGAAAATCAAGCTATCCGCTTTGTTAATTTTTTCGATTTCCTCTTTTGCTGCGTTATCAGCATCAGCGTTAGCTTCAGCTTCTTGCTTCATTTTTGCGATTTCTTCATCGGATAGCCCAGAAGAAGCTTCAATTCTAATGTTTTGCTCTTTACCTGTAGCTTTATCTTTAGCTGCTACATTGATAATACCATTAGCATCAATATCGAACGTTACCTCAATTTGAGGAACTCCTCTTGGTGCTGGCGGAATGCCATCTAAATGGAATCGGCCAATTGTTCGGTTGTCTTTGGCCATAGGCCGTTCACCTTGTACTATGTGGATTTCAACAGATGGCTGATTTTCAGAAGCTGTAGAAAATGTTTCTGACTTTTTTGTAGGAATTGTCGTGTTAGCATCAATCAGCTTAGTCATAACTCCTCCCATCGTTTCAATACCAAGAGAAAGTGGAGTTACGTCTAGAAGAAGTACATCTTTTACTTCTCCTGTTAACACACCACCTTGAATCGCTGCACCAATTGCAACAACCTCATCAGGATTAACGCCTTTTGAGGGTTCCTTGCCGAAGAAAGCTTTGACAGCATCTTGTATTGCGGGAATTCTAGTTGAACCACCAACTAAAACGATTTCATCGATATCGCTATTGCTTAATCCCGCATTTTTCATTGCAGATTTACAAGGCTCAATTGTTCTCTTGATTAATTCATCCGCCAATTGCTCAAATTTTGCTCTGCTTAATGATCTTACCAAGTGCTTTGGAACACCATCAACTGGCATAATATAAGGTAAGTTGATTTCAGTACTTGTAGTACTTGATAGCTCTATTTTAGCTTTTTCTGCACCTTCTTTCAAACGCTGAAGAGCCATAGGGTCTTTAGATAAATCCAATCCCCCATTTTCACTTTTAAATTCTTCAACTAACCAGTCGATAAGAATGTGATCGAAATCATCACCACCAAGATGCGTATCTCCATCAGTTGCTAAAACTTCAAATACTCCATCTCCTAATTCAAGAATAGAAACATCATGGGTTCCGCCACCACAATCAAACACAACAATTTTCATGTCTTTACCAGACTTATCCAAGCCATAAGCTAAAGATGCTGCAGTTGGTTCGTTAATAATTCTTCTAACTTTCAAACCGGCAATTTCACCTGCTTCTTTAGTAGCTTGACGCTGGGAATCATTGAAATATGCGGGAACAGTAATTACTGCTTCTGCAACATCAGTACCTAAATAATCTTCAGCAGTTTTCTTCATTTTTTGAAGAACCATTGCAGAAATTTCTTGAGGAGTGTATAGTCTATCGTCAATTTTTACTCTTGGTGTATTATTATCTCCCTTTTCCACTTTGTATGGAACACGGCCAATTTCTTTGGCGCACTCATCAAATGAGTTACCCATAAATCTCTTAATAGAGCTTATTGTTTTTGTTGGGTTAGTAATCGCTTGACGTTTTGCTGGATCACCAACTTTTCTTTCTCCATCTTCAACAAACGCAACGATTGATGGTGTCGTTCTTTTTCCTTCACTGTTTGGAATAACAACAGGCTCATTACCTTCCATTACAGAAACGCAAGAATTGGTTGTGCCCAAATCGATTCCTATTATTTTACTCATATCTATATATTTTATTTTTTGACAAATTTTATTAAACCACTATAGTCAATTACTATACCAATAGAATTATCTTTAAATCTTAAGAAATTATGTCAGAATTGGCGTGACATCTGCCGAAAACCTACTGACAAATTAGCATAATCGACTAATAACAAGGACTAACAACAGTGTTACACGATTCGCATTGAGTGCTTGAAATATCGTCATTACAAAATTTACGACCCACAGTATAGCCTTCACTATCATTTGAAATAGCCGAAGTTAAATCACCATTCATAAGCTCATTTATCGTTTTCTCCCCTAATTTAAGAGAACCCAAGGTTGAAGTTCTCGATGAGAATATTCCAATTCCATTATTCACATTAGTAAATTCCTTCTTTTCTTGTACAATACCGGTAGTGGGTTCGTTTACTTCCATAAAAGTATTTAAATCATCACCAGCTGCAACTATTTTTAATTGAAAACTACCCACTCCAACAACTCTCTTAATAATTGTTTCATCTGCTACAGGAACATTTTTTCCAACTTCCAAGAAAAACTGCTCACCCGAAATAGCAATAGTTCTCTCTTTCCCGCCCTCTAAGTTGGATGTAGTATAACCTCCCAATTTAAATTCAAAACCCATTTGACGAATACCACTGTTACCATTACCTTCATCATACACTTCATCATAATTAAAGATTCCATAGATCTCGAAACGCTTTGCATCGGCCTTGGGAATAATCTTTAATTCTTGATCTGTAATTTCGCTTGAATTGGCAAAATCAATTGCTCTTTGTCCTGTTCCTGGAGTCACCCATAGTAAGTAACTTCCTCCAAAACCGAAACCATCGATAATTTCTGTTTCTGTTGTTACGATCTTTTCTTTTGATGTTCCTTCATTCAAAATAACAAATAACTTATATTTAGCTAAGGAATCTAATCTGCCTGAGTTGCCATTATTATCAGGTACTGTAAAATAATAAATCGTTTGGTTCGGTGAATAAAAGACACCTTCTTCCTTGTCTGTAATTTCTAATTCGTTAAGTGCAAACGTTGCTAGCTTTTGGTTGTCTTTCCATTCTTCAACATATGCTGTTAGATTTTGATATTCCGAAGAATCTCTAACTTGTGCCATATCAAATGCATCAGCCTCACCTAAGAATGCTTTATTAATTTTAACAAATTGAGTGTCTTGATTTTGATCCAATAAACCAAAAATTACTGTAATATCCTCCCATTCAGCATTTACATTGATGTCCTTATTACATGCATCCAATACCATTGCGAAAATTGCTACTGCTAAAACAGTAACAGTTGTTCTTACTTTTTTATTCATATTACCCTTTAAATGTTGCCAAAAATAGTGATTAAATCTTACCTTCTATTTTGATTATTTTTGCAATGAATTATTTTATTGAAATTTAAACAAAGATAAATAATCACGAATGCTAGGACACTCTATTTTATTAATGGTGGTCGGTGTTGTATGAATGGTTTAACTTCAAAAACAAAAGGTAAATGTCAGTAAACAAAGTTGAGGCGAAAAAAGTGACAACTCATGTTCTTCAAGAAATGAAGTTGAAAGGAGAAAAAATTTCTATGCTCACTGCATATGACTATACAATGGCAAAAATTGTAGATGGAGCAGGTATTGATATCATCTTAGTTGGAGATTCAGCTTCAAATGTTATGGCTGGTCATGAAACCACCCTTCCTATTACTCTAGATCACATGATTTATCATGCAGCTTCAGTTGTGAGAGGTATCGATCGCTCTTTAGTTGTTGTTGATTTGCCATTCGGCACCTATCAAGGAAACTCTAAAGAAGCTTTATCTTCTGCAATTAGGATAATGAAAGAATCTGGCGCACATTCAGTAAAGCTCGAAGGTGGCCGAGAAATCAAGGAATCTATTGAAAGAATATTATCTGCAGGAATTCCAGTAATGGGCCATTTAGGTCTTACTCCTCAATCGATCTACAAGTTTGGGACTTACGTTGTAAGAGCTAAAGAAGAAGAAGAAGCTACAAGATTAATTGAAGATGCTAAATTACTTGAATCAACTGGTTGTTTTGCTGTAGTATTGGAAAAAATTCCTGCATCATTGGCTGAAAAAGTAGCGAAAGAAGTAGACATACCTATCATAGGTATTGGTGCCGGTGGAGGAGTTGACGGGCAAGTTTTAGTTTTACATGATTTACTTGGTATGACTAACGAATTTAACCCACGTTTTTTAAGACGATACCATAATTTATTTGAAGAAATAACTGGTTCTGTAAAAGGATACATAAATGATGTTAAATCAAGAGATTTTCCTAACGAAAGTGAACAATATTAAGAATTTATGGAAATTCAAGTTCTTTACGAAGACAACCACATAATTGCGGTTAATAAAAGGGCTTCTGACATTGTTCAAGGTGACAAAACAGGCGATACGCCCTTAAGTGAGAAAATTAAGGATTACATACGGGATAAATACAACAAACCCGGTAACGTTTTTGTAGGAGTTGTTCACCGAATAGATAGACCGGTAAGTGGTGTTATTCTTTTCGCAAAAACAAGCAAGGCATTGTCTCGGCTAAATGAAATGTTTAAAACCAAAACGGTTCAGAAAACTTATTGGGCGATAGTTGAACAAAAACCAACAAAACCATGTGGCACATTAATCAATTTTCTGAAAAAGAATCAAAAGCAAAACAAATCTTATGCTTTTGATACGGAAAAGGAAGGGTGTAAAAGGTCTGAATTAGATTACAAATTATTATCGTCATCAGATAAGTATCATTTATTAGAAGTTAAACCAAAAACAGGTAGACATCATCAGATTAGAGTCCAACTATCAGCTTTAGGAAGTGCTATAAAAGGTGATTTAAAGTATGGCGCAAAAAGAAGCAACAAAAACGCTTCTATTTGTTTACATGCGTTAAAAATTGAATTTATTCACCCTGTTCAAAAAGAACATGTTTCAATTAGTGCTCCTGTGCCAGAGGACAACTTATGGTCATTCTTTAATAATAAATTCAAGAACTTAAGCGACAAATAAAGCAGCGAATAAGTTGTAATCCAATAATTAATCTTACATTTGCACAAAATTATTATTATTTATATTATATTATTATGAAAAAAGGATCAGTAAAGTTCTTCAATGAGTCAAAAGGATTTGGATTTATTATCGAAGAAGGGTCAAATGAAGAGCACTTTGTGCACGTATCAGGTTTAATCGATGAAGTTCG
>Ga0115568_10000391_pt1 | contig 32317 bp, 28 predicted proteins | sample COGITO_mtgs_1204_FD_87296 | JGI IMG/M metagenome (GOLD analysis project Ga0115568, IMG submission 87296) | Pelagic marine microbial communities from North Sea - COGITO_mtgs_120426 | ecosystem: Environmental > Aquatic > Marine > Epipelagic | place: Germany:Helgoland, sampling site Kabeltonne...
ACAATTGGGTCACATGTGGTTGCATAAAAATCAACATCCAAATGATAAATACTTGGAGTACTTGCTGTAGGACTAGCATATGCCGTTCCAGGAATATAATCACCATTCCAGCCATTAGTATTAATATTATATCGAACTGCGGTTGTTACGCGAAGCTCATTGTTATACAATCCAGATTCGATATATGGAGTTTCATCGCGTATTTCATATAGAATTAGTGCGTTGATCTTATTAGTTGGCGGCACTACTGCATATTGATCTATTGTATCCCCCACATTGTATGGGTTTCCGGGGAAGTATGTGTAAGTGACCGCAATTTTCTCACCTGCATCTACTTGCATACCTATGGGCAAGCTCAAAAACCCTTGATCTGTTGTTGCTGAATCATCATTGGTTAATAAATATTCAATTTCCATAATAGAATTGGCGCCTTTTCTTATTGTATAGTCATATGCAACATTCGCATATGAAGCACCACTTGACCAACCTGGATCAACAGTAAAATTTATATCATCATCGTGGTATATTTGAACTATAAGGGTATCAGGTGCAGTGTCTTGATGCCTAAAGTAACGATACCATAAGCCGATTGAATCGATTTGGTATGCTGTTTGATTATCAATTGTTGGATGACCAGTACCTATGGCATCAAAATACAAGGAAGAAGGATCGAACACTTGACCTAATGAATGTTTCCAAACATTGCTATAACCATTCGAGAACTCAACAACTACAGTGCTATCTGGAAAAATATTATTTCTGAAATAGCTGTAATTACCTAACAGATCGATGACTTGAGCTGCATAGCTATACCAGCCTTGTGTTGCTCGATCGGGAGTGTTTACTCTTTCAAAAGGTACTGCATTTTCAGGCTCGAGTTGCTGTGAATAGCTTGTGTTGAAGATGAGCGTTAATATTGTAAGTACGTAAAACTTCTTCATCGGAGTTGGTTTAGTTTATGCAAATATACAGAAGATAACATGAAATTAATTTTAAATTTGCCCGCATGAAAATCGACAATGATTTACTATTAAGAGCTGCTCGAGGTGAGAGGGTTGAACGAACTCCGGTTTGGTTGATGAGACAGGCGGGTCGAATTCTTCCAGAGTATAGAGCTATTAGAAATAGTATTAGTGGATTTAAAGAACTAGTTGAAACGCCAGATTTGGCATGTGAGGTGACCATGCAGCCAGTTGATATTTTAGATGTAGATGCGGCAATAATTTTTTCTGATATTTTAGTAATTCCTGAAGCAATGGGATTACCCTATCAAATGATTGAAAAGCAAGGCCCGTTTTTCGAAAAAACGGTTAAGTCGACTAGCGATGTTGAGCAATTGAGAGTTGCTGACCCAGAAGAGTCACTAAAATATGTTACTGATGCAATACGACTCTCCAAGCAAGAATTGAATGGTCGAGTTCCGTTAATCGGTTTTGCAGGGGCACCCTGGACTATATTCTCATATATGATAGAAGGGCAAGGAACCAAAACTTTTGCGAAGGCTAAGAAAATGCTGTATACAAACCCAGAGCTTTCACACAAGTTATTGGAGATGATTACGCAAAGTACTATTGCGTATCTAAAGGCACAGGTTAGAGCAGGAGCAGATCTAGTACAGTTGTTTGATAGTTGGGCAGGAGTGTTAAGTAGAGAGCAATATTTGGAGTTCGCGCTGCCTTATATTGCTAAAATATGTGATGCGATTGATGATGTTCCAAAGACGGTATTTGCAAAAGGCGCTTACTATGTAAGAAAAGAGTTAGGAATGCTTAATTGTGAGACAATTGGTCTCGATTGGAACATGGATATTGATGAATCAAGAAAGCTTATCGGTAATAATGTAACGCTTCAAGGTAATTTGGACCCATGTTTGCTTTACTCAGATAAAGTAACAATAAAAGCGGCAACCAAGAAAATGTTAAATACATTTGGCTCCACTAGACACATTGCAAATTTGGGACATGGATTGTATCCTGATACGAATCCAGATCATGTAAAATATTTTATTGAAACAGTTAAACAACACAAATTCTAGATTATGTTAAAATCAACAAGTTTATTTTTCGCACTTATCATTTCTGCAGCAACCATTGCACAAAAAAACTTAGTGCCTAATGGTGGGTTTGATGCCCCTGGAAAGAAGATAAAGGCAGGAGGGCAAATCGATTTGGCAGCAGGTTGGGAGTCTCCACATGATTTAAAAGCTGATTTGTATTCAACAGCTTCTAAATCGGATGCTTATGGTGCACCAGATAATGTTTACGGGCGCGAAACACCAGAACTAGGGGAAAACTATGCGGGTATAATGGTTTACAGTTATAAAAATACAAAACCAAGAACATATCTTCAGACAACTTTGTCTAAACCATTGGAAGAAGGAAAGGTGTATTGTGTTAAATTCTGGTACAGTATGGCCGATTTAGCAAAGTTTTCCTGTAACAATATTGGATTGAACCTATCGAAAGAAAAGCTAACATCGAACGTTATCGATAAGAATGTAATTAAGCCACAAATAATGCATAGTCAAAACGAACAGCTGGGACAGCAATATGTATTTGAGGCTGTGTGCAGAACCTATATCGCTGAGGGAGGCGAAAAATTCATCACTATTGGTAATTTTGTTGATCCTACAGAAACTAAAATAGTTAAAGTTAAAAGACCTAGTGGTTTTTCTAAACCACAGACGACCATTGGATATTATTACATTGATGACGTTTCAGTAATACCATTGGATAGTTTGAGAGAGGATGAGTGTATTTGCGAAAAAGGCGCTTCAAGAAGTATGGCAGTTGTATTCAACGAAAACATAAGTACTGAACACGAGCTAGAAGATAAACATATTGTTGAATTTACACAGTTACACTTTGATTCTAAGTCAGCTGAGTTACATGAAGATTCCAAAAAAGACTTGGATAAAATAGTTGAAATATTAAATGAAGAGACAACATTCAAACTTGAAATACAGGGCCATACAGATGAAATTGAGAAAACGAAAGCAGCAGTAACACTATCAGTAGATCGAGCAAAAATGGCAAAGCAGTATTTAATTTCTAAAGGTATTTCTACAGATAGACTAACAGTGGCTGGGTACGCAAGTGAACAACTAGATAATAGAGAAGGGACAATTGGCGGACAAGCGAAAAACAGAAGGGTTCAGTTTAAGGTTATAAAATAACATGTCTAAAGAGGCATTGATTAAAGGCAATAAAAAGGTAATCAATGCTTGGGCGTTTTATGACTGGGCGAATTCGGTATATCCTTTAGTAATTTCAACTGCGATATTTCCTATTTTCTTTGATGCCAACACTGAAGAATTTCTCTTGTTTTTTGGGGTAGCGTTTAACAATATGGAGTTATACTCCTATACGATTTCGTTTAGCTTTCTTGTCGTATCTATTTTAAGTCCATTGCTTTCAGGGGTGGCAGATTACGCTGGTAAGAAGAAGTATTTTCTCAAACTATTCTGTTTAGTTGGTTCAGCATCAACTGGGCTACTATATTTTTTTAATCAAGAATATTTGGAGCTAAGTTTATTAATAGTTGTGTTGGCAAGTGTTGGTTTTTGGGGAAGTCTCGTTTTTTATAATGCATATCTGCCAGAAATTACTGCCAGCGAAGACCATGACAAGGTTAGTGCTAAAGGTTACGCAATGGGATACATCGGTAGTAGTGTTTTGCTAATCTTGATTTTGATTGCTTACAAAGGATTTGGTATGCCTATAGAATGGTCTTTTCCTCTTGTTGCATTATGGTGGTTTGGATTTGCGAATTTTTCATACAAACGTATTCCGAATGATGTCGCTATTTCTGTCATAGAATCAGGGATTTTGGCCAAGGGATTTCAGGAACTGCAGTTGGTTTGGACTGATCTTAAATCACAGAAAAGATTAAAAACGTATTTGGCTTCATTTTTTTTATTTAGTATGGGTGTGCAAACAGTTATGCAAATGGCCACACTATTTGGAATTAGAGAAATAGATGATATGCCGGACTCAGGAATGATAATAAGTATACTTATTATACAATTTGTAGCTGTCGGAGGTTCGTATTTATTCTCTTATTTATCCTCGAAAATTGGAAATATTATGGCGCTCGGGTCAACCTTAATTATATGGATTGGGATTTGTATTGCAGCATATTTTACTCATAAAGCTGTTGAATTCTATATCTTGGCGGGAGTTGTTGGTTTAGTAATGGGAGGTGTTCAATCACTAGCGAGATCTACTTATTCTAAGTTGTTACCCGAAACCAAGGATACCGCTTCGTATTTTAGCTTTTATGATGTAACAGAGAAAATAGGAGTTGTAATTGGCACCCTCGCTTTTGGAACTATAATTGGGTTAACAGGAAGTATTCGTAATGCTGTTTTTGCCCTTTTACTATTTTTTGTAGGGGGTCTTATAATTTTAGCTTTCATTCCAAAAGAAAAAGTGATAACGCATGAATAAAACATACGATATAGCGATTGTTGGTGGTGGTATTGTTGGTGCTGCTGCTGCATATAAACTTCAGACTGCTTATCCCGAAATGAAGTTGCTGCTTCTTGAGAAGGAAAATCATTTTGCTCCCCATCAAACTGGAAATAATTCGGGGGTTATCCATTCAGGAATGTACTATACTCCGGGTTCGAAAAAAGCAATAAATTGTGTAAATGGGCGCCATGAGCTAGTCAAGTTTGCTAAAGATAATAATATAGCACATGATGTTTGTGGCAAGGTAGTGGTTGCTACAGAGGAGAAAGAGCTTCAATACATGGAAAAAATTTATTCCAATGCTCAAGCTAATAGGATTGAGGGTATTGAAAAAATAGATGGAAATCAAGTAAAGGAGATTGAGCCATTTGTTGAAAGTATTGGCGGATTATGGGTTCCCTGCACTGGCATAATCGATTTTGTGGGAACTACTAATAAATTGATTGAGATCACAAAAGGTATTAATTCAGAAAGTCATTTACTAACAGGTCAAAAAGTGACTTCGTTCGAGCGAGATGGTGAGGTTAGAAATATCGTAACAACAAAAGGAAGATTCAATGCAAAACAAATGATTTTTTGCGGTGGTCTGCAGGCGGACAGATTAGCAAAGCAAGATGAGGTAGATTTAAAAGAAAAGGTTGTCGGTTTTAGAGGTGATTATTATGATCTTACCGAGGTAGGAAAAGAAAAAGTTAAGAATTTAATTTACCCAGTTCCTAATCCAGATTTTCCATTTTTGGGCGTTCATTTTACTAGAATGACAAACGGAGAAATAGAATGTGGACCAAATGCTGTATTTACTTTTAAGAGAGAAGGTTATGGTAAAACGGATTTCAGTTTAAGAGATACGATAGACGCCTTAAGTTATTCTGGTACTTGGAAGTTGTTTCTTAATAACACAAAGTTCGCTGTAGATGAATACCGCAGAGCGTTTTCGAAAAAACTTTTCTTGCAAACCTTACAAAGGATGATTCCTTCGCTTACAATGGATGATATTAAACCGGGCAGGGCAGGAGTTCGAGCTCAGCTTCTAGGCACAAGAGGAGAAACCCGAGACGACTTTAGAATAGAATATACCAAAGACAGTATTCATGTCTTAAATGCGCCATCTCCTGCCGCTACAGCATGTTTAGCAATTGGTGGAGATATCAAGGAAATGGCAGAGAAGCACTTTAATTTATAAACCGAATCTATTCGGCTACTCTATACATACTAAGGTAAGCATCCCAATCCCAGATGAAATTGAGCATAATTTCATCGAGTCTTTTCAGAAATACTGGATTGGCACAATTCATCCCTTTAAAATAATCGTCTTGGTACTGGGTAAGTTCGTATTTGAAAAACACTCCTTTAGACATTGCGTAAAGTGTATTTTTTGAAGGGTTATTCATTTTAGAGCAGAAATTTTGATACTGACCAATGATACGTTTGGTGGTATCAAGTTCCCAGCCAAAGGCAGCGCCTATTGCTCTATATGCCTGGTCTTGCATACGCATATCTTGATATGCCTCAAAATGATTTGGGATATATTGTAAGTTGCCTGCAATAACAACTAAAAGAAATTTATCGGAGTTATCAACCTGTATACTTGGGCTAAAAGCAAAACAAGGATCTTCGTTTATCAGGGCAGCTACTTCGGGAAAAGCACTATCAACCAAATCGATAAGACCGTTAACGAAAACATTCGCCAATTTATCTTCAGTAATCTTCTTTTTTAGTAGTGTCTTAAACATTCAACATTTCCTTTAATGGCAAATAAAACGTGAATATCGATGTTTAAAGAGGTAGGTTGGATAGGCTTTTCAACAAAGTTGTTAACGATGCAACATATCTTACTCCAGTCCATAGGCATAAATGTGCCCATCTTTGCTTCCAACAATTAACTCCATTTGTCCGTCTTTGTTGAGGTCGCCAACTGCAAATGGGGTCGACCCATATAGAGGAAACCCTTCATGTAAATTACCTGTCCTATCTAATAGATATATTTCGTTAGCCTCCGCAGAACAAAAGCCTAATTCAATTTCTCCATTTGTAAACCGGTAACCATATGCCGATGAGGAAATTGCACTATCAGGTCTAAATGAAACAAGTTCCTTTAAGTCTGTGTTTAACACGCGGACTTCATTGTCCTCAATTAGTACGTATTCAAAGTTATTATCATTGTCCATTTCTACGGCGAAAAATCGTGTATCTAGATTAACATCTGGCAATCGAATCGTTTCTTTCGTGTCGTCAAAAAACACTTTAGTAACTCCTCCTGTGTCTTGCGTGAGTATATAAGACTCGGTTAAGGTTTTTGATTTACTAGTATAAAATGGAGATAACGCAACGGTTTTCAGTAAAGATAAGCGTTCTTCCCCTTTTCTATTTAGTGCAAGAATTTTACCCTTGGCATCTGCGGAAACGATATAGTCTTTACCGCTAATCGAAAGGTGTTTAAATGAGTAAATAATAGGAACTCCATTACTTTCGTAGACCCATCCTTTAACTTGCGAACCACTTGCTTCAAAATTAAGTACGTTTCCACCTAAAGTAGGGAGTAAAATTCGGTAATTTCTGTTGTTGTCATAGTCCATTGCTGCAAGTGGAGCAGTAGCTTCGGAATTTAATTCTACCGGATAACCCGTTACATTTTTGCCGTTTCTATCGATGAGGTGCACCTCCGTTTTAGTATTAAAAAGCAGTTGTAATTTATCGTTTTTGAAAATGTCAATCTGAGCTGCTTCTCCCATTATTTCTCCTTCAATTTTTCTTTGCCACAGTATTTCGCCAGATTTGCTAATAAGATAGATTGTATTAGAATCATCTTGTGCAAAGATCTCTTTCTCGTAACTGTAATGATTCGTTACAAGCTGCGGTTTTCGGCTAATTGATGTATCTAGCTTAACATCCCATAATGAGCTCGTCTCTTTTTTCTCGATTGGGTTGTGGTTTATATAAATGTTATTGTAAAAGAGGTTGTTTTTACTTTTGCTAATCTGAATAGCAATTGCTTCGAATTTATTTAATAAATCTCTGTGTGTATCAATATCATTGGCAGTTTCGTTCGATACAAAAGCTTTATATAAGTCTTTAGATCTTGCGATGTTCGAGTAGACTATAATATTAGAATTGTTATTGAGATTATCCATAAAGGCGCCAAAATACTCATCCCTAGCCAGGGTTTTGCCTCTTTCGTAATAATTGATAAAATCTCGAAGACTATTAACGCTATTTCCGAATATCAAATAGTTATTTATAGAGGTGTAATAGTTTTCAGTAACGATTGAAAATGGCTCTCCAAAAAGTACTTTCATCATTCCTGGAAGGTTAATTTGCTGTATTAAGTAACCTTTAAAATTAATGGAGTCGCCTACTATGTTTTTTATATTATCAATCGTTGTGTCGATCTTGGTAATAGCACTTATGGCATCGTCAATGTTTTTCATTTTAAAAACTGCGAAAGCACCATTCTTATACTTTTCTGCTGCTGATTCACTTATTACGAGAGCCATTTCATCATTAATATGGTTTAAGAAATCGGTGGTGAAATTAATGTTGTATTTCGTTTCCGTTAATTTAATGGCCGCCCCAAACTCGAATAATTTGTTATTTTTTTCGAGGTAGGTCTCGTAGTCTTTTCTAAATAAATCGAAATCACTGTACCCTAAATGGATAAACGTGGAAATATTTTGAGGCAACATTTGTAATATTGTAGGCTTCTTCGATTCCTGATTCGCCCAGGCGTTCAAGTAATTGTTTACAGAATCATTGGCATATGTATACCCGTTCAACTTGATCGCGTTGGGTACTAAATCTAAATCTACTTCTGCCCAATTTGCCATATTCGAAAGGTTATCTAAATCTGACTGAAAGGCAGGAGAAATAACGGTAGAAAGTACATTAGGAAAAACTTTGTAATTGACATAAAGATTAGCGTCAATTTTGTCTCCCGCGGTAAGTAAAACCTTACTAAAATCGTTGATGTTGGTTAGTGAATGTGGAGACTGTTTTTGACGAATAGCGTCTTCGACTAATATCATTGAGTAGCTGCACGACAAGATCCCATCGTGCACAGCATAATGAAAAGTGTGAATTGAATTCGATTTTTTTATCGAGGTAATCGAAATCCCGTCATATAGTTTGGTCGTTTTACTTGATCTCAGCGAAGCTTTTGCAATATAATCGTTGATATCTTGTTCATTAACATTAGTTGGTAAGCCAATTGTAAAAAGATAGCTAAAGTTGTTTGCTCCCGACATATGAGCCGAAACAAACACATGCTGGTGCTTTAAAAACGAATTAAATTGTTTGTCTTTTAATCTAAGTGAGTCTAAATATTCTAATGAACTATTTAGATTATTAACATAGTTAGTTCCTAGTAATTCTTGCCAAATTAAGTTTGTTTTACTTAATTTTTGCCACGAAGCAACAATTTGTTTTGATTCAATTATTAATGCTGCAGAAGTAGGAACGGCTTTAATGGAATTACTAATAGGTTGCTTTATTGTTTTAAAGTGAAAATACGAATAGGTCATTGCCCCTATAAAAGCAAGTAAAACAACTATGAAAGATAGCTTGCGTAGCATCGAAAACCTAATTTAAATGCAAAAGTACAAGGAAAAAGAAACGGGAGAAAATTATCTTCAGTTATAAATTAATAGTCAATTGTTCAGGAAGTAATTTGAAGCTCTTTCTGTGGTAATCTGTTAATCCAAATTCTCGGATAGCGCTCCGATGCTCTTTGGTTGGATAACCTTTGTTTTGTTTCCAATTATACATTGGAAATTCGTGATGCAGTTTAACCATTAACTCGTCTCGATACGTTTTTGCCAATACCGAAGCCGCAGCTATAGAAAGGTACTTGCCATCGCCTTTAATGATGCAATGATGGGGAATGCCGTCATACGGATTAAATCGATTGCCATCGATTAATAACGCTACTGGTTTTATACTAAGCTGATCGATAGAGCAATGCATCGCATAAAAGGAAGCGTTCAGAATATTTATTTCATCAATCTTATGATTGCCGATGGTAGAAACGCCAAACGAAATAGCTTCTTTTTCTATTATTGGGCGTAATAAATCTCTTTGTTTTTCGGTTAGTTGCTTAGAATCGTTTAATAACTTATGCTTGAAATCTGGAGGTAAAATCACTGCAGCTGCGGCAACGGGACCAGCTAATGGACCGCGTCCGGCCTCATCGCAGCCGGCTTCAATCATTCCTCGAGTATGATAGGATAACAGCATTAATAACTCCAATGATTTAGTTTAATAGCTAATAGTTTTGCCAATTCTTCATTCGGCTTTTTATAGTGCTGGTTGAGCATGTCGTAAACAGCATCTGAGAATTCTGTTTTCTCTCTTTTTCGTGCATTTTTATCTACTAAATAGGTCTTTGCATCAATTAACGAATTATAAAATCCACTTTGCTTTACTTTTTTCCAAGACTCCATCTTTTCTAGGTTTTTGTCAATCTTGCCTGGCACTTTTAGTAATTTGGAGAAGGTTGAAGATTTAATTCCCTTTCTTTCGTTAACCGCAGAAAAATCTATTCTTTTCGGACAATCAAGCCCAATAAAATGAAATAAATTTTCGCTGGTTTGTAACGGGTTTTTTATAGCCTCTTCGAAAATGATAACCTTAATTTGGTCCTTTGGAAAGATACTAAACCACCTATTCAAATGCTTAGCATAAAGCCCAGAGTTAAGCAGGTAGGGATGTTTTTCTAATGCTTCCTTCACTTTAAGGTGCTTAGAAATAATACCATTAAAATGTTGATCATATTCAAAATGAGAGAGTACTCGATGCACGGGGTTTCGAAGAATAACAATTAGCTTAACACCTGGAAAAGTCTTATGGATTTTACTAGGTGCTTCGAGGTCATTTAAATACTGTGGGCTATACTCACCTCTAATTTTTTCTTTATCTGTGAAATTCCAAAAACGAAGGTAATAGTCTAGTTCATTATCGAAAGAACTGTTGATGCCGCCTTCAATATTGTTGCGGTTAAAATAGGTTAACTCTTTACGTGACGGGATTTCGATTTCAGGGTGTTGTACTAGGATATTATTTAACCATGAGCTACCACTTTTCGCAGCTCCAATTCCAATAAAATTTATTTGTTTATCTACGTTCAATTTGCGAATGGTAATAGTACAAAGCCAAAATACTTTTTGACAGCCATTAAGCCAAGAATATTCCAAACAACTAAACTAACAAATGTGGCAATCGCGGCTCCTTCAATTCCGTATAGATTAATTAGAATAGCATTAAGCCCAATGTTTAGCAGCGCAGTTGCGCCAACAATATTTCTAACTACTTTTTCCTTACCAGCCATATTAAGCAAGGTTAGAACGGAACCACAAATAGCGCTAAAAAATTGTCCAACGCATAAAATAAGAAGTACCGATTGACCTGCTAAATAATCTTCACCAAAGAAAGCGAGGATGTATGGCGAAAAGACTATAATTCCGAAAATGATTGGTAAGGTTAGAAATAAATTTAGTTTGGCAATTTTCATTGCAAGGGCTTTTAATTGAGTGGTTTGATTACTCGCATGTAATTCAGAGAACTGCGGTGATGCTATTGCGTTAATCGCGTATAGTGCAATTGTGATAACTGTACTGATTTTGAATGCTATACTATAAATAGCGACTTGAGTCTCGTCTAAGTAGTAACCCAACAATAAAACATCTGTCCAGCTCATAACCAAAAACATGGAGCCTGATAAGAGCATGGGAATACTTAATTTAAAAATGGACTGATAAGATATCGAGCTCCAGGAAGGGGCAATTACTTTGAATACTGATCTAAAAGAAACCAATATCAACAATAACGAGATTGAGCTTCCTAATGCAAATAGGGATAATTCTGTAAGATCACCATATACATTATGAAGAATTAGCAAGATTCCGGCAGCAATTAAAGTAATTGACCCATTTATTAAGAGCGAATACCACCCCATCTTTTTAAGACCCCTATATTTTTCGGCTTGAATATGTAAGAGAGCGTTTGGTAAAACAATTAATGCAACAACCTTAATCCCATTCTCCAGTCCTTGATTACCGAACAATTGAGCCAACCATCCTGACGAAAAATATAATATTGAACAGACTAATGTGGAGCTTATAGCAACGATAGCAAAACTTTTTCTAAAGTATAGAAGTGCATTTCCAGGCTCATCTTCTTTAAGAAATGCCGATATAGATTTGACAGAGGCATTGTCTAAACCTAGTTTGGAGATAACAACTGCTATGCTTAGTAAAGTAAAACAAATGGCATAAATCCCATAAGACTCAGTGCCTAAAAGCTGGGTAATAAGATATGTAAAAACGTATCCTGCGCCCATACCTAAAATCTTAAAGAAAAGAACAAAACCGCTTCCTTTAATTAACTCAGTAAAGTTTTTGTCCCTTAGTATTTTATCTAAAATGTTAGCCATTGATGCCGCAAATGTAAAAGATATAGTTTTGGATGTGAAAACTCATTTTTGCACAAAATCGTATATTATTTAGTGCTTAACATAATAATCGTTCAAATTAGCGTTAGGGATTAATTATTTACTTTTGCTCAAATTTTCTAACTGAAAAAAGATGACCGAAAACAACGAAGATATCTTCGATTCCACAACATTATTAGTATTCCTTTTAAAGTGGAAAAAGCCGCTAATTGTTTTATGTGTTATTGCTGCAGTAGTTTCAAGTGCTATTTCACTAATCATAGAAGAAAAGTACAAATCGGTTGTGGTTATGTTTCCAGCAGCTACCAATTCGCTTTCTAAAGCATTAATTGCAGAGAGCAACGGAGGCAAATACGATGTAATGTCGTTTGGTGAAGAAGAGCAAGCAGAACAAATGCTGCAGGTCTTAAATTCTGATCATATTAGAAATAGAATCTGTAAAAAGTATGACCTTCTTAATCACTATGGTATCGATCCAACTGATCCATACAAGAACACTCAGCTCTCTGAGGAATACGCAAGCAGTATTGGGTTTAGAAGAACCAAATTTCAGTCGGTTGAGGTAACCGTAATGGATATTAGTCCTGATACGGCAGCTTTAATAGCAAACGATATTTCTAGTCTTTTAGATACTGTAATGAACCGCATGCAAAAGCAAAGAGCAGTAAAAGCATTAAAAATTGTAGAAATTGAGTACAACGAATTAAGAGATTTTATGAATAAAATGAATGATTCTTTAACCGTTTTAAGAAAATTAGGAGTTAACGATTACGAAAGTCAGGTTGAAATGTATACCCAAGAATCGGCAAAGGCAATAGCTAGTGGAAATAAACGTGGTGTTGAGGCTATCGATAAAAAGATGGAGGTACTATCAGAACATGGCAGTGCTTATATGCAATTGTCGCAAACTATCGAGTTTCAGACAGAGCGTCTGGCAAATTTAAGATTGAAATATAAAGAAGCCAGTGTAGATGCTACTGCAGAAATACCATATAAATTCGTTGTAAACAGTGCATTTAGGGCTGAGAAAAAATCTTATCCTGTTCGTTGGTTAATCGTGGTTGTATCGACATTCTCTTCATTTATATTTGGAATTCTGATGATTATAGGGGTAGAAAATTATCGACAATTAAAGGCACAAGGTAAATTATAAACAGTGCTTCAATCGGCCAAAGTAAAATGGTTTTATTGGTTAGTAGGCATATTTGTGCTAGCCAATTCGTTAGCATTATTTTTTGAGTTTTATTGGTTAAATGCGTTGCCATTTATTCTCTTAATGGCAGCTTTGGCTTTGTTTAAGTTGGACATGCTGCTGCTTCTGTTGGCTTTTTTAGCGCCATTATCAATCAATTTAGAAGAGTATCTGGGCGACACTGGCTTAGGTCTTTTTGTTCCTACAGAACCACTTCTTTTTGGTGTATTGGCTATTACTGGGTTACGCTTTTTTGTTGATGGTAAATACGACAGTAAAGTGCTTAAGCACCCTATCTCTATTGCGATATCAGCTAATATGCTTTGGTTACTTTTAACAAGTATCACGAGTGAAAACCCTTTAGTATCATTCAAATTCTTGCTATCAAGGCTATGGTTCATAGTGGCGTTTTACTTTTTAGGGATTCACCTATTCAAGAACAGGCAAAATATTAATAAGTTTCTGTGGATGTATACTTTAGGGGTGATGTGTGTGGTTTTATACACAGTGATACATCATGCAAAATTTGCATTCGGACAAGAGGCAGCTCATTATGTAATGCAGCCTTTTTTTAAAGATCATACTTCGTATGGCGCAGTGCAGGCAATGATGTACCCTTTTCTGATAGGTGCCTTGCTGAATAAAAGAATCCATTTTAATGTGAAGATGATAATAGTATTTGTCTTTGCTATTTTAACCATTGGCTTAGTACTTTCATATACTAGGGCTGCATGGGTTAGTCTTGCCGCAGCTGGGGTTGTTGGACTTTTTTTTTGGTGGAAAATTAAATTTAAGACTCTAGTAATTACCGGAGTGCTGGGGCTTGTGTGTCTTTTGCCCTTTCAAAATGAGATATTGCATTCAATGAAGAAAAATAAAACCGAGTCTTCAGAAGATTTTGGTGAACATGTTCAATCGATATCCAATGTTGCATCTGACGCTTCAAATCTAGAACGTCTAAATAGATGGGCCTGTGCTTTTAGAATGTTTGCAGAGCGACCCATTGTTGGTTGGGGTCCTGGAACGTATGCTTTTTTCTATGCTCCTTTTCAGCATTCTAGTGAGCTAACAATAATTAGTACCAACGGTGGTGATAAAGGAAACGCCCATAGCGAGTACTTTGGACCATTGGCAGAAGCAGGTTTGCTTGGTTCTCTTACTTTTTTATTAATTATAGGTATGGTTATTTATCGTTCTAGTAAACTATACATAAGGATAGAAAATAGGGAGATGAAGGCACTTGTAATGGTTTTGCTCATAGGATTAATTACGTACTTCGTTCATGGCACACTAAATAATTACTTAGATACAGATAAAATTGCAACTCCATTTTGGGGAATGATAGCTGCTTTGGTCGCTATTGAAATTTACCATGAAAAGCCTAAGGGAAATTCAGAAAAACTTACAACTAAGTAATGCTATATCATCAATGTAAGGCTGATCTTCTTTAAAGATGGCCAATTCGGTGACCAATTCTTTGTTTAATTTTTTCATCCCGAGTGCGTTCGAATTCTTGAGATAACTAATAAGTCTATCTGTCCCGTATTCCTGTTTTGCATCGTTTTCGAGCTCCACAACTCCATCTGTGTAGCACATTAATGTCGACATTTCAGCGATTTCCACAATACCGACTTCTAGTTTTGGAATTTCATCAAACATTCCAAGCCCGGTGCACCCTTTATCTAAAAACTGTGTTTCACTTCCCGATTTTAAAATTGGTGGATTATGGGCTGCATTTACATACACCAATTCACGAGATACGGTGTTGTATTTCGCAATAAACAGTGTAATAAACTTTTCTCCTTGGGCTGTTTGAAATACTTTTTCGTTCAGTTGATGAACTAAGTTTTCAAGCGTTGGGTTTAGACTGACCAAAGCACGTAAATTTGCCTGAAAGTTAGACATTAGCAAAGCAGCAGAAACCCCTTTCCCAGAAACGTCAGCTAGGCAGAAGAGAAACACGTTTTCTGTTATCTCTATGTAATCATAATAGTCCCCTCCAACTTTGTGATGCGGTTTGTAGTATGCTGCGAGTTGAATTTTGTGATTGTTAGGTAGTTCTTCTGGGAAAAGCATTTTTTGCATTTCAGAAGCTAGCTCAAGCTCTTTTTTCATCCCCTCTTGCTTTACATCTTGCTTTGCAAGGCGCTTGTTTTCAATCGCTACAGAAATAATACTAGTGAGTGTTTGAATAAATGAAAGGTGTTTTATTACTGGACTCATTCTAATTGCCTCCTCATTCAAGTCACCTAATACAAGATAGGCGAGAGGTACATTTTTGTGGTACACAGGAATTACAACATCAAAGAAATTAAGGTGATCTTTCGAAGAAGATTCAATTGTGGTAATGTCTTTAAAATGCTCGAGATCGGTAGCGATTTCGAATTTCTTTTCCGTACCCTTTACTCCGAATTTTAAAACACACCTCCAATGTTTACCTTGCTTGCTAAAAAGCACAGCACGCCCTATTGAAAGCTGATTTTTTAGGATGAATTCGAAATGGCTGAATAACTCTTTTGAAGAAGTATTGTCGTTAATCTCTTTCGTTATTTCTAATAAAGAAAAAAGCTTAAACTTTAGTAGTTTAAGCTTTTTGTATGTTTTCTGATCGCCAGGCATAATTACTTGACCCGCTCGTTATACTCACCTTTTCGTGTGTCAACTTTTATTTTGTCGCCCATGTTTATGAAGAGAGGAACTCTTACCTGCGCACCGCAATCTAGTGTAGCTGGTTTCATAGTGTTAGTGGCAGTATCACCTTTAATACCAGGCTCTGTATATGTAACTTCTGCTTGAATAAATTGAGGTAATTCACATTTCAAAACTCTTTCTTCTTCAGCATGAAACAGAATTTCGCAGTTAATTCCATCGACTAAAAACTCAGGATTATCAATCAATTTTTTTTCAATGAAAATTTGGTCATACGTTTCATTATTCATGAAATGTAACCCCATATCATCTTTATATAAGTATTGGTAAGGACGTCTTTCTATTCTTACTGTATCAATTTTAACACCAGCAGTGAATGTGTTTTCTAATAATCTTCCTGTTGTAAAACTTTTGATTTTAGTACGAACAAACGCCGGTCCTTTCCCAGGTTTTACGTGCTGAAATTCAACGATTGTCCATAAATCGTTGTTGAAATTAATACAAAGTCCGTTTTTAAAATCTGCCGTTGATGCCATCTACTTTTTTTTAGTGCGTTCCAAATGTAGTTATTTTTTAAAGTCTTCGATATTTAAGCTCTCGTTGCAGAACTCGTATTCGTGAGCTTGGTCGTTAGAGCAAACAACTATTAGCCTCTCATTAGAGTTGGCCGCAATTAGTTTTTGGTACCAATCAAATCCATTTTTGTCTAGATTATTGGTTGGCTCATCAAGCAAGAGAATTGATGTATCCGCAAGAATGCCTAGTCCTAGTTTCACTCGCTGCTTCATTCCAGAAGAATAGTATTTCAACTGTTTGTCTTTAGATGGAGCTAGCTGCAACAGTTCTGGTATGTAACTGAGTTCAATTCCCTCTATAAATGGTTTGAATTTACTTTGTAATTCGATTGATTCTACCAGCGTGTAATCTTCAAATAATTCTAAATAGGGCGCGCAAATGCTGAGGTGCTTGTAGATTTCATCAACAACAATTTCTTGCTCATCAACGGTGTATTTTACAGTTCCATCAGATGTTTCATATCGTCCAGCTAATGTTTGTAAAAATGTTGATTTTCCCGAACCGTTTCTGCCGAGAACAACATAATTATTGGCAGATGATAATTCTAGATTTATTTTTCGGAATACCCACTCTTTGTTAAATCGTTTGCCGACATTATCAAGTTGGATTTTTACCATAACGAGTTTATGCTCCTCGCATTACACCTTTATCTGACGCTTCAATAAAATCGATAATCTGCTTTTTGGTGTCAGAATCGGAGAATTCATTCTTTGCTTGGATAACACCTTTCGATGTGTTTTGGTTCTTTACAAAGATTGTTCTGTAAATATCTTCGATTTCTTTTACTGTGCTGTCGTCATAGCCTCTTCTTCTCAACCCAATTGAGTTAATACCAACATATGAAAGCGGCTCACGAGCAACCTTAACAAAAGGAGGAATATTTTTACGAACTAGTGAAGCTCCACAAACAAATGCATGAGCTCCAATTTTAACGAATTGCTGAACAGCAACAAGACCTTCCATTATAACGTGATCTTCAACTTCAATATGCCCAGCTAGGGTAACGTTGTTGGCTAGTATACAATGGTTGCCTACGATACAATCGTGCGCGACATGAACATAAGCCATAACTAGGCAGTTACTACCGACGGCAGTCATCATTTTATCAGTTGTACCTTTGTTGATCGTTACACACTCTCGAATTACGGTATTATCTCCTATTTCGGTTGTAGTTTTTTCACCATTGTATTTTAAGTCTTGAGGAATAGCCGAGATAACTGCTCCAGGAAAAATTTTACAATTTTTTCCAATTCGAGCTCCATCCATTATGGTCACGTTTGGTCCGATCCACGTTCCTTCACCAATTTCTACATCGCCATAGATGCTAGAGAATGGTTCTATAGTTACGTTTTTGCCTATTGTGGCCTCAGGATGTATGTACGGTTGCGGCTGGCTCATTCTTTTTTTCTTCCTTAACTATTTGTGCCATTAATTCTCCTTCGGCAACTAATTTGTTGCGAACATACGCACTTCCTTTCATTTGACAAATTCCTCTTCGCACGGGAGCCATCATTTCTAACTTAAAAATCAATGTATCTCCGGGTAGAACCATTTTCTTAAATTTCACGTTGTCTATTTTTAAGAAGTAGGTTGAGTATAATTCTGGATTTTCGACAGTGCTCAATGTTAGGATGCCCCCAGTTTGCGCCATTGCTTCTACAATTAAAACTCCTGGCATTACAGGGTTTCCAGGAAAATGACCTCTAAAGAAGTCTTCATTCATTGTTACGTTTTTAACGCCAACAATATGCTCTTTTCCTAATTCAATTATTCTGTCAACAAGGAGAAATGGTGGTCTATGTGGTAATAATTTAGTGATTTCGTTTATGTTGTAAATTGATTCGGCATCTAGATCGAATGTTGGTACTGCACGTTTACCTTTCTTAAAATAATTTTTAATCACTTTAGCAAAGGCAACATTGGCAGCATGGCCCGGTCTTCCTGCAAGAACGTGACCTTTAATCGGTTGACCAACTAATGCTAAATCACCAATAATGTCTAACAGTTTATGACGAGCCGGCTCGTTTCTGAAACGTAGCTCTAAATTATTTAGATAACCTAGTCCTTCAACCTTAATTTCTGGTTTGTTAAATAATGTTTGAAGCTCTTGTAATCTTTCTGGGCTAACTTCCTCATCAACCATTACAATAGCATTGTCTACATCTCCACCTTTAATTAATCCAGCTTTAAAAAGAGCTTCCACTTCTCGTAAGAAAACGAAAGTTCTACATGAAGCAATTTCATCTTTAAACTCTCCCATATGGTACATTGATGCGTGTTGTGTGCCTAATAAGGGAGATTTATAATCAACCATTACCGTTAGCCTGAATTCATCTTGGGGTACAATAAGCATTTCAACATGCTTTTCTGCGTCCTCAAAGGTTAGGTTCTCTTTTATAACTAGATAATTTTTTTCGGCTTCTTGTTCTTCTATTCCTACTGCATCAATAGCATTAACATATTGTCTAGAGCTACCATCTAAAATTGGGATTTCTGGGCCGTCAATCTCAATTAAGGCATTATCTATTCCCATACCAACTAAGGCGGCAAGGACGTGTTCCGTTGTATTGATTTCAGCTCCATTTTGAACCAACGTTGTTCCTCTCTGGGTTGTGGTAACATAATCTACATTAGCTTCAATCGTTGGTTGCTCTGGTAAGTCAACTCTTTTAAATACGAACCAATGGTTTTCTGGCGCGGGTTTAATAGTCATGTTAACTGAGCAGCCAGTGTGCAATCCGATTCCTGAAATGGAGATGTTTTGCTTTAATGTTTTTTGCTTGTCACTCATTAGAATTTCTCTTTAAGTGTTTTTAATTCGTTTTCTAAACGGTTAATTGTTTGTTTTAGTTTAGGAAGGCTCCTAAATAGAACATAAGACCTTTTGTATTCTCCAATCCCAAATGCTGGAGAACCCTGCATGATTTCTCCTTCATTTTCAATATTTTGCCCAATACCCGATTGCGCTGCTATTTTAACTCCATCAGCTATGGTTAGATGGCCAATAATTCCTACTTGCCCTCCTATCATACAGTTTTTGCCAATTTTAGTAGAACCAGCAATCCCAGTTTGGGAAGCGATAACGGTATTTTCGCCAATCTCTACATTGTGCGCTACTTGAATCAGGTTATCTAATTTTACGCCTTTTCTAATAATGGTTGAGCCTAAAGTAGCACGATCTATAGTTGTATTTGCCCCAATTTCAACGTTGTCTTCAAGAACTACATTGCCTAGATGAACAATTTTTTGGTAGTTATTTTCAGAATTTGGTGCAAAACCAAACCCATCGCTGCCGATAACGGCATTAGGCTGTAGCACGCAGTTATTCCCGATTATACTTTCGTGAAGCACTTGGCACCCGCCATGAAGTATGCAGTTATCTCCAATTTTGGCGTTAGCACCGATAACTACACCCGCTGATATACTGCAATTGATTCCGATTATTGCAGATTCGTCAATAAAGGCGCTGTCAGATATTTCAGGTTCTTTTTTTGTATATTGGTGATAGGTTTCCACCAATTTAGTAAAAGCCAGACGTGCGTCAGGGACACGAACTAGAGTACAAGATGATTTTATTGCTTTCTCGAGGTGAAAATCTTTATTTACAATGATAATAGAAGCATCGTTATCGTAAATATACTTTGCATAGACTTCATTAGAAAGGAAACAAATAGATCCAGTTTTTCCTTCATCAATTTTTGCTAATTGACTAACCGAAACTTGAGAGTCGCCTTCAACTTCCCCACCTAATAATTCTGCTATTTGCTCTGCTGAGAACTCCATTTGGCGCCAATATGGCAAATTTAGTAATATAAGACGTAAGCGGATTTGCGGTTATCCAAACTTATTAACAACGAATAATCTGCTTGAGCATTTACCTAAAATTCAAATAACACAAATAATGCTTCTCAACGTGGCCATTCAGTCCAGTAGAATTTAATAGATCAGCTGTCTCAGAAATTTCTCTAACGGAGCCATCTTTATGCAGGATATTTATTCCGTCTTGCTTAAAATCATAGGTTGCGTTTTTTATTGAATCTGTAAACACAAAGTAGTTCAGTTGTTCTTTAGTGAGAGTATTCTTTTCCAGAATAGCGTTCTTTTTAGCGTCTAGTTCATCGGTTGAAAACGAGCTATTTCTGATGTCAACTTTCAATAACTGACGATTGAGCATCATGTTACATAATCTACTAAGGATTAAATCGGAATGATTTCTCCAAATCTTAATAGCTGACATAATATCGACATCATCAAGTTTGGAAAAGCAGTCTAGAATTTCTAAGTTTTCAAAATCATTTTGATAATAAGAATTAGAGATGAATTTATCGAAATTGATGTTCACGGAAACATTGGTTCCATTTGCAGCGAGCTCTTTCGCTCGCTTAAGAATGTTCATCAAAGTAAATTCAGCAGAAAGTACTGTTTTGTGCAAATAAACCTGCCAGTACATTGACATTCTCGCCACTAAATAATTCTCAACAGAATAAATTCCTTTTGCTTCAACAACTAGTTTGTCGTTTTTTATGTTGAGTGTTTTTATTATTCTTTCAGAGCCAATCTCTCCATCCTCAACCCCGCTAAAATAGCTATCGCGCTTAATGTAATCCAAGCGATCCATATCTAGCTGACTAGAAACTAGTTGGTGGAGAAATTTCTTGCTGTATTCGTTCTTGAAAATAGCAATTGCTAGATCTAATTTACCACCGTATTGTTCATTAAGACGGTGCATGAATAGTAAAGATATTTGCTCATGATGAACTCCCGCGACAATGCTATGCTCAAGGGCATGAGAAAATGGCCCATGACCGATGTCATGAAGTAAAATTGCAATTAGGACACCTTCTTCTTCTTGTGCCGTAATGTCGTTGCCTTTATCACGAATAGTTTTAATTGCTTGATGCATTAAGTGCATCGAGCCAAGAGCATGTTGAAATCTATCATGGTTTGCTCCAGAATAAACGAGATTTGTTAATCCCAGTTGTTTTATTCTTCTTAATCGCTGAAAATAAGGATGTTCGATAAGATCGAAAATTATTCCGGTGGGTATCGAAATAAAACCATAGATAGGGTCGTTAAAGAGCCTTGAGGAATTAGAAGCTTGATTATTCACTTTTATTTAATCTATTTATCATTCCATAAGAAGCGATGGTGGAGCTAGGGAATCTATTTTGTTAATTCAAAAATAACTGAATTCCGCTTTGTTTCAAAAGAATGACCGTATATTCGAACAACTTAATACAACTCGACCAAATTATGGAAAATATCAAGATTTTATGGGCAGATGATGAAATTGATTTGTTAAAGCCTCATGTAATGTTTCTTGAGCAAAAAGGATTTACCGTTGAAACTGTTAATAATGGCGATGATGCAATCGATATCGTAAACGACAAAAATTTTGATATAGTTTTTCTTGATGAAAATATGCCCGGCATTTCAGGTTTGGAAGCATTGACACAGATTAAGGCAAAACATCCTTCGTTACCAATTATCATGATTACTAAAAGTGAAGAGGAATCGATAATGGAAGAGGCAATTGGCTCGAAAATATCTGACTATTTGATCAAACCAGTAAATCCAAATCAGATATTGCTCTCCGTTAAGCGGAATTTGGACTCTAAGCGTTTGCGATCTGAGAAATCTACATCTAATTATCAACAGGAGTTTCGAGAAATTGCAATGACGTTATCAGGAAATCTGTCTATTGAAGAATGGGGAGAAATTTATAAAAAGCTGGTTTATTGGGAATTAGAACTCGAAAACGGTGCAGACGAAAGCATGACGGAGATTCTAACCATGCAAAAGCAAGAAGCGAACGCCCAGTTTTTTAAATTTATTCAGCGTAATTATACAGATTGGCTGAACTCTTCGGATGAAGCTCCGATTATGTCGCATACGCTCTTTAAAGAAAGGATTGCACCACAAATTGAAGGAAATCAACCTGTGTTTTTGTTATTGATAGACAACCTTCGTTATGATCAATGGAAGATGATACGCCCCTTAATGAGCGAGTTTTTCAATGTAGACAACGAGGAACTTTTTTATAGCATCCTACCTACTGCAACACAATATTCAAGAAATGCTTTGTTTGCCGGTTTAATGCCCTCAGAAATTGAAAGTAGTTTTCCGAAACTTTGGAAAAACGAAAATGAAGAAGGTGGCAAAAACATGCATGAAGATGAGTTTCTTAAAGAGCAGTTAAAACGTTTGGGTAAGAATGTTAAATCATCTTATAACAAAATAACGAATCATGCTGCAGGAAAGAGATTAGTAGATAATTTTAATAATCTTCAGCATAATGATTTCAACGTTATTGTTTACAATTTTGTTGATATGCTATCTCACGCAAGAACCGATATGGAGGTAATTAGAGAGTTAGCAGATGATGAAGCGGCTTATCGTTCTCTTACGGTTTCATGGTTTGAGCATTCTCCTTTATTCGACATAATTAAAAAAATTCATGCCTGTAATGGAAAAATTTTAATTGCTACTGACCACGGAACGGTTCGGGTTAAAGAACCTGCAAAAGTTATTGGTGATAAAAACACGAATACCAACCTTCGTTACAAAGTTGGGAAGAACTTGCAATACAGCCCTAAAGATGTGTTTGAAGTGAGAAACCCAGATGATATTTTTCTTCCGAAGACCAATGTTAGTTCTACTTATTTATTTGCAAGAGAAGATAAGTTTTTTGCATATCCAAACAACTTCAATCACTACGTGAAATTCTACCGTGACACCTTTCAACATGGAGGAATATCAATGGAGGAGATGTTGATTCCATTTGTAGAGTTGAGTCCGAAGTAGAACGCTTTTCCCCCTGATTAATAAACTTCCTTTTCTTTGCGTTTAAATAGGAGATTGAACGATGTTACAATTAGAGTCAAATTCTTTAGAAGATTTAGGTGAATTAGCTAAGCAAATAGTTAATTTGACTGACCTGAAAGTTTTTGCGTTTTATGGGGAAATGGGCGCGGGAAAAACTACGCTAATAAAAAAAATAGTTGAGGTTTTAGGCTCTAATGATGAGGTCAGTAGCCCTACTTTTTCATTGGTAAATGAATATTTTTCGGAAACGACAGGAACTATTTATCATTTCGATTTCTACCGAATAGAAAGCGAGGATGAAGTATTCGATATTGGCTACGAAGACTATTTGTACACTAGTCATTACTGCTTTATTGAGTGGCCAGAAAAAATTGCTAACCTTTTGCCGTCATCACACGTAAAGGTTACCATTAAAGACCAGGAAAGTAAAAGACTAATCACATTATCTATTAACGAATGATCACTTCACAAGATTTGTTGAAGTCCCTTTCTCAATCAGCATCTCTTCAAACGCAAGAAGAAATGCTCGAAATTGGCAGAAAAAAGGGCAAATTATATATCGGAATTCCCAACGAAAATTCATTTCAAGAAAATCGCGTAGCCTTAGTACCAACATCTGTAGCTTTTTTATGTAGTAACGGTCACAGAGTGGTGATTGAGAAGGGCGCCGGCTTAGCATGTAAATTTTCTGATACGGCCTATAGTGAGGCGGGCGCTGAAATTGCAGATGGCGTTCAAGAGGTTTATAAAGCAGACATTGTTTTAAAAATTGAGCCACCAACTTTGAAGGAAGTTGAGCTGATGCAGCATAAACAAACCCTTATATCAGCTTTACAATTGACGGTGCAGCCTAAAGATTTGATTAAAAAATTGATGGCAAAGCGAATAACAGCTATTGCTTGGGATTATGTTAAAGACCAAGAAGGAATTTTGCCAATAGTTAGGTGCATGGGCGAAATTGCAGGTAACACATCTATATTGATAGCCGCCGAATATTTGAGTAATGCCAATAACGGTATGGGTCAGATGCTTGGGGGGATGTCTGGTGTAGCTCCAAGTGAAGTCGTAATTATAGGTGCCGGAACAGTTGGTGAGTTTGCTGCCCAGTCGGCGTTGGGTTTAGGCGCCCAAGTAAAAATATTTGACAATTCAACTTACCGTTTACGCAGAATGCAGAATAGTATTGGCAGACGAATGTATACTTCTACTCTTCAACCAGAGGTTTTAAAACAGGCATTAAAAACAGCTGATGTTGCCATTGGTGCCATGCGTTCGGTTGATGGCAGAACACCATGCGTTGTAACTGAAGAAATGGTTGAAGCGATGAAAGACGGTTCTGTGATTGTTGATGTTAGTATCGACCAAGGGGGATGTTTTGACACTTCAGAAGTTACCAGTCATAAAAAGCCAACTTACACCAAATATGGCGTAATTCACTATTGTGTTCCAAATATTGCATCCCGGGTTTCGAGAACAGCATCAACTGCATTAAGTAATATTTTTGCACCCATATTGATCGATACAGGCGAAGAAGGGGGGATTGCAAAAATGATTAAAAAATATTCAGGTGTTAGGGCAGGAGTCTACATCTATAACGGAACTTTAACCAACCAATACATGGGTGAAAGTTTTGGTATTCCATACAAGGATTTAGGTTTGCTTATGGCAGCTTTTTAGTCTTAATTTGTTGACTAATTTCAAGTAATGGCAAGGAACATTAGAGTATATGCATTCGGAATAATTTTAGGATGTTTGATGTCTTATTTCTTTTTACGCAGGGGAGAGCATGATTTCACATTTTGGCTTCCAGAACAAAGAGTCTTAATAGAAATTTCCGATTCCACAACTTATTCTGCAAAAGCTGAATGTGAATTAGAGTGCTATTCAATAGATAAAAAAAGCATAGAAAAATTACTGAAAGATGGCGATGTAGATTTCAGTAAAAGCTCTACAAAAGATAAACCTAAGATTTATTACGTAGAAGGTGAATCCATTTCAGGAAAGGCATTTTATTTCAAAGCTAAGATGTTACCAAGGCGTTCCGAGATTATTGAAATCATGTTATCTGTTGCAGATGGGCAGAGAAAATGTGACTGCTAATGTTTGAGATTAAGTCAGAGGATTATTCGGTTTTTGTTGGCGATGTATTAGCCAAAGCAGATGAACTTATCACCAAGTGCTATGAGCGGTGCCATAAGGTTATTTTAATAGACGAGAATACTGCTAAATATTGTCTTCCGCAGATTCAGGGACTGGCATCTTTACAAAATGCTGAGGTACTCCAAATTCAAAGTGGTGAAGAACACAAAACACTTGAAACGACATCTCGCATTTGGAAACACCTTTCGTCAAACAAGGTAAATAGAACAGCGCTTTTCGTTAATGTTGGTGGTGGCGTTATTATAGATATGGGAGGCTTTGCTGCTGCTACGTATAAAAGAGGAATCGATTTTATTAATTTCCCGACTACGTTATTATCTCAGGTAGATGCTTCTATTGGAGGAAAACTAGGTGTTGATTTCCAAGGGTTAAAAAATCAAATAGGCGTATTTAAAAATCCGAAAGCAGTTTTTGTACATACAGAATTCCTACAAACACTGAATGAGCGTCAAGTTCTTTCTGGATTTGCTGAAATCATAAAACATGCGTTGATTGCCAGTAAAAATTACTTTAACGAACTCCAAGAGTTAAATTTTGAGAATATCGAAGAATTCGATAATATAATAAGGCAGTCTATCGTGATTAAGAACAACATTGTTCTTCAAGACTTTGAAGAAAGAAGCGCCCGTAAAGCGCTGAATTTTGGACATACAATAGGGCACGCGATTGAAAGTGAATATTTGAATCGTAAAAATTCTTTATTACATGGAGAGGCAATTGCTATTGGAATGATATGTGAGACTTATTTGTCATACTTATCAGGTTTTATTTCTATGGAGGATACAATGGAAGTGGCAAATTATATTAATTCTGTTTTTCCAAAAGTCGAGCTAGATTCTAATAATTATCATAGGTTAATTGAGCTGATGGAACACGATAAGAAAAACATAGGCAAAGGGATTAATTTCACTTTACTTGAACGAATTGGCATAGCTGCGGTCAATCAAACATGCTCAGTCGATCAAATAATAGATGCGCTAGACTTCTATAAGAATCACTAATAGTTGAAACTAGCAATAACAAATACCAGTATTCAGGGTGTTGTTAATCTGCCAGCATCGAAAAGTGAATGTAATAGGGCACTCATTATTGAAGCATTACTGGGAAAATCTGACTTGATAAATAATGTTTCAGCGGCAGCCGATTCTCAAACTTTGGCAAATATTCTACGGCATTTTTCGAACGGAGAAAACAACTTCGATGTTGGACCAGCAGGAACAACCATGCGATTTCTCACTGCTTTTTTTACCACACAAAAAGGAGCTCAGGTACTTACAGGTTCTGCTCGTATGAATGATCGACCAGTTGGTGTTTTGGTCGATGCTCTAAGAAGATTGGGAGCATCGATTGACTATCTAGGCAAGGAAAATTATCCTCCCATTCGGATTAATGAGAGCAATATTGAAGGAGGAGAAATCGAGATAGATGGGGGTGTAAGTAGTCAATATATTTCAGCCTTAATGCTGATCGCCCCAACATTTAGAAACGGATTAAATATAAAGTTGTTGAATGACTTGGTTTCGAAACCCTATATAGAGATGACCGCCAAGTTGATGCAAGGATTCGGTGCGAAAGTGAAATTTGAGGATAGTAGCATTTTGGTTGAAAACGCAGGTTACCGCTCGAGTCGGTTCTCTGTTGAATCGGACTGGAGTGCAGCTTCATACTGGTATGAGGTTTTGTCGTTTGCTAAGGCCGGCCAAGTAAGGTTAGAAGGACTGAAGCGAGATAGTCTTCAAGGTGATTCCGCGGTAGCAGACCTATACAAATCATTTGGCGTAGAAACAGAATTCGAAAGTTCAGGTGTATTTCTCCGCAAAGTTGACATTGAACTGCCACAATATTTTGAATACGACTTTACGCTGTGTCCTGATCTTGTACAGACGGTGGCTGTAACTTGTACAGGCTTAAGAATAGAAGCTAAATTAACCGGGCTTAAAACCTTAAAAATTAAGGAAACGGATAGAATATTGGCGCTTCAAAATGAGCTTGAAAAGTTGGGCGTAGAAATTGAATGTGGTAATGATTGGATGAAGATACATGCAGCTGAATTTTCGGCTTTCAGCTTTGAGCCTTCAACTCAAATTGAAACCTATAAGGACCATCGCATGGCTATGGCATTTGCACCAATGGCTATAAAATATGGAGCATTGGAAATTGATGACCCTGCCGTAGTAGCTAAGTCTTATCCAAGTTTTTGGCAAGATTTGCAAGCGGTGGGATTTTTGATTGAAGACTAATTATTCTATTTTTGGAAGTGGAAACTAACACTATGAAAAAATTATTGGCAATACTAATTGTTCTGTGAACAGTCTCTGTGGACAGCACTGCTCAAGATGAAGACATTTTCGTAATAGTAGAGCATGCCTACTTTTCAAGGTGGTGAAGAAGTGATGAACGAGTTCTTCCTTGAAGAAATGATGTACCCTCTCGGATAGGAGCCCTGGAGGAATAAAAGGTAAGGTACATGTTAGTTTTGTTGTTAATGAAGATGGCAGCATTTCTGATGTTAAAATATTGAAAGGCAAGCCAATGGGCTAAAGTAAAGAGGCTGTTCGATTAATTAAAAAAATGCCAAACTGGACACCTGGTAAGCAAGGAGATAAGGTGGTTAAAGTGCAAATGATAGTTCAGGTAGATTTCCCTTTAGAGCTAAAGGCTTATAAGCACGAGAACAAAAAAATAAGGTGTAATCCAATGTCGAATATCAATCAATATGGTAGCTCGGTTTATTATGATAGCCAATATTTTGTATGGATGTATAACGAAGCTATCCATGCCCTTAAACAGAAGAAGTATAAAAAAGCGGAGGAGCTATTTAATAAAGCTTTGGAACTATGCGGACCTACTGGTGTTGGTAGCTCACACGTATATTTTAATAGAGCTTTAGCTCGAATGAATCAAGGTAACGAATCATTAGCCTGCGGAGATTTTAGAAGAGCGCGTAAAATAGGATATGCTGAGATTGACAAAACGATTAAGGAAGTCTGTCCTAAATAAATTAACAATTCAAAAAATGGGCGTGGTATTTTTTGTTAGAAGACACGGACTAAAAATATATCCCAATTCCAATTTGCGGTAACGCGAAGCTTTCGTGAGTTTTATTCACAGGTCGGTAAGTGTTTAGACTATTAATTCTAAAGATGTATTCTAAATCGTAAACAATAAAGTCGGTTACTTTATGCTCAAAACCGATACCTACTGTTGGTCCGTAAGTTAAGGTGTTAATTTCGTTTTCTTTATAAATATTAGATAATCCATAGTGGCCGCTAATTCTTGGGCGAAAATTGTGTTCATTAGTGAAAAAATATCCCCGGAAACCTGCATGGAATCCAATAGTTCCAATTGTGTTTCTAAATGCTGCATAGCCTATTCCTACTGTCATAGCGAAACGATCCAAACCAAATTCCCCATTAATTCCTAGCACTCCTTGTGGCAGTCCATAGCCAATTTTAACTCTAGTATGAATTTTAATTTTAGCAAGTCCCATTGGGTTATGAAATAGGTGACTTTTAATGGCTTTAAATCGAACTTTTTTTGTTTCGAACTGTGCATAAGAAGCTAAAGTGGAGAAAAGGAAAAGAAAAATGGTTAATATGAGAAGGGTAAGCTTTTTCAAGTATGATTAAAGTTTAAATCGTATTTGTGTACGTATCTCGGTTTTCTTGTTCCCATTAATTTGGTTGAGACCAGAGCCAATTGTGGATACATTTGAATAGTATGTTTGAGCTATACGAAACCAAACATCGATACCCCGCATTACTCTGTATCTAAACGTAATATACATTCGCGTACCCCTATTGTAATAAGCGGGCACCCCAAAATAGTAGAGTACATCGTTTTCGTAAGCATAAATTCTTGCATCATAGCTATCCATATCGAACAATGCAAAGCGAGCGGTAAATGAGTATGGCTTACTCATAGGTTTGTATTTGACATCTTGATAAATTAGATATCCACTAGACGGAATATTGTCCCCTAGTTGATAATGGCTATACTGTATCCTGTTCTGAAAAGTAACTGCATCGCTTACTTTGTATCTAATATTATATCTTACATATTGTAAATCTGCATCTACAACTTCTTTTACCCCATCGTATTGTCCAAAAGTTGTTTCTACAAATCCCGACGAAGTGGTGTCGGTAATTTCTGGCTTCCCGTTTCTGCCTTTTACCTCTTGCTTATAACGTATGTACATTTCTAGTTTTTTAGAAGGCTTCCAATTTAATTGAGCTAAATAATCAACTCCTTTGGAAGGAGCATTAGTTTGGTACTTTAACCATGAATAGGAAAATCGATCGATATATCCCGAAAATTTAATGGCACGGGTTAATTTGGCTTCAGCACCTATATATAGCCCTCTTTCCCCTTGAGCATTTGAACCAGCCTCTCGAAAGGGATTTATCATTGTGTAATAGTAATCGCGATCTATGTTTCGATAAACGGCTGATAAAGACAACCGCGGGTCGAGACTTGCCATCATTCCAAATAGCCCAGCGGAGCCGCCACCTAAGCTTGTTGAAACTTCTCCAAAAAAATTGAAATTTCGTATGATGTAATTGTAGTCTAAACCGAAATTAAGTTGTTGTGGTGAATCTGATAATCTATATTTAGAGTAAAGAGCGGTAGATGAAGAGCCTATGGTCGTTGCATAATTTGAGAAGACCCCAGTTCCGCCAATTTCCAATTTACGACTTTTATAGGTAATATGAGACCCTAAAATAGACAGTGTATTTGCGTCTTTATCTTCCAGCGTACCAGGAGTTGCATGAAGGCCTGAGTTTTGTAGTGAGCTACTCTGGAAAGATTCACTATCCGCTGTATCTACTTCAATTAAGTTCGCGTCAATGTTGTTACGAGAATAAAATCCAGTTACCTCAAACCTGCCAATATCAACAGCTCCAGCAGCACCTCTCATAAACAGGTTTTCATCTACGGAGGTATAGGCTTTAATACCTACAGGGTTTTTCTTGATGTTAATAGCATCTGCTGATTTACCAAATGCCCTTCCAGACCACATTGTCAGCCCTTGACCAAACATTAGTTGATAGTCACCGAGAGCTAGCTGCTTTATTTTACCAATATTTTTGAGGTAAAGGTGAGCAGAATAAAAATCGAATCCTTGTTTTTGAGTACTCTTAAAGAATTCTTCGCCTGGGTCTTTTTCTGCGGTTACGCCAAAACTTATATTGGTGCCAAACTTAAATCGATAACGTGTGTACAATTTATCTGGACTTCCTAGATATCTTTTGTTTGGGTTCTCCGCAAGAAGAGAATCATCGATAGGAGAGTAACCCTCCATCTCTTCTAGCACACGTGTATATCGGATAAATAATTCTTGGTTGCCGTTTTTGATGAGGTCTTCCAATGAAATATGCGGAGAATCTAAATTGGCATTCACTTTAACAAATGGTAAGACGGACTGTATGTCATCAATGCTCAACCCTTCAATTGCTTGAAGTTCATAGATAGTCATTAGTTTTCCGTTTTTCTCGATGTGAGCGAGTAGGTTGTTGATTTGGAATTCATTGAGCAGAAAGAGCTGTTGCAATTCTTCCTTGCTAGTAAAGTTTAAATTTATTGGATGCTCAATAAAGTAATATAGCTGCTCGAATACTGTAGTTAAGTCAAAGTTTTCGGCTTCCGATGTTTCAGCTAAAAGCTCAATTCTTTTGTCGATAACATCAGTTTTTTGTCTCTCAGCTTTATCTTTTTTATTTTCAGAATAGTATTCAGTTTCCTCAGCCTTATCTTGCGCAATAATGGGGTAGAAAAGACTAAAGAGAAACAGTATGAAAAGAAGTTTTTTCAAAACGTATAGCCAAGCGATAATTGTGGAGTATATCCAAGAACAGAATGAAAGGAGGTAGCTAGATCGAATTCGAAACCTTTTAATCGAACCCCAAAACCAAAGGATGAAACAAACGGATTGGAAGCGATACCGGCCCTAATAAAAATAGGTTCTGAAATGTTGTATTCTAAACCAGATTTAAAGACTGGTTTGTGGTCTATGTCTTTTTCCATTTCAGCAGTCAATAATACCTTTTCTGAGAGCTTATAACCAGCCCCAAAACGAAGTATGGTTGGTAAATGCTCATCATTGTATTCTGCTACTCTGGCACGGGAAGGATTAAAAATGTGAGCTCCAACCGTTAGTTGTTCAGTTAGAACCGCCATTATTCCGACTTCGCCACCAAATACGTTTACCCGTCCATAGTTATCCCCGATACCTATGCTGAAATAGTCGAGTTGAATACCTACTGAAAACATAGGGCTTAACTTTCTTGCATATGCTAAACCAACTTTTGTTTCATTGTACAACGAATAACCAAATGCAGAGACAGAGAGTCCGAAAGTTCCAACGTCCATAGGTAAAACGAAAGCTCCACCTTGCAGTCCAAGTGCTGATGTCGTATATCTGCTCTCGTAGTAAGCACCGACAGTCTTTTGATCTAACCACGCAAGCCCTGCTTGGTTATGGTGTATTGCCCATCTGTCTTGAAGCATAACAGATGAACTTCCCATAGCTGCTGAACGCCCACCAATATGATAATTATCGCCAGAAGCGAATCCTTTATAACAAAGACAAGTAATCAACCCAAAAAGGATTAGTTTAAAAAAATCCATTTCCGAAATGTATGAAATTAAGTTTAAAAGTAATGTAATTGAGTAACGAAATTTCTTTCCTGTCGTTTGAGTGCAGTAACCCGGGATTAGGTAGTACTAAAATTAATTACATAAGTGCACGGTTGTTCACTAAAATATTAACTTCGTCAGAATTCGATGCGGCACATTAAAGCATATCTATTATTTATTATTGTTCAATGGTTTTCGATTTCAGGTCATTGTCAAACGTATAATTTTGACCATTATTCTGTCGAAGACGGTCTGACTCAGAATCAAATCCTTTCATTATATCAAGACAGTAAAGGTTACATATGGTTTGGAACAAATCTAGGTGGCGTTAGTATTTATGATGGAAATAAATTTGAGACTATAAAT
>Ga0115568_10000396_pt1 | contig 32174 bp, 29 predicted proteins | sample COGITO_mtgs_1204_FD_87296 | JGI IMG/M metagenome (GOLD analysis project Ga0115568, IMG submission 87296) | Pelagic marine microbial communities from North Sea - COGITO_mtgs_120426 | ecosystem: Environmental > Aquatic > Marine > Epipelagic | place: Germany:Helgoland, sampling site Kabeltonne...
ATGCACGTATTGGCTGACCGCCACATCCGCACCGATCTCAATGAGCCCGACCGACTGACAATCGACACACTCACCCAATACCGCATGCGCATGCATCGCTAAATTCCACGGCGCCCACACACGAGTTGACGGATAGACTTGCGCGGTTGCCGCCAGCCGCGCGCCGAATAAACGCAAAAGCCCCCGTCGCCAAGCAAAGGCAATACGAGGGCTCGGACGAAACAGACACAGCCAGACTAGGCTCCACAGCGCCCGCTTGAAGCGGTTGCAGCGGTCAAACTGGGGCTGCGGGCGTTGCGGATAAAATGAGCTAGAAAGTGACATCGGAAGGGAAGAGCTATTTCCATTCAGAGGCACGACCGAGTCAATATTCAAAGGTGGCCAGACGCTGGCAAGATACACAACGATTCAGCTCCGCCATTACAGAAATCGCGGGATAAACCCGCTAGCTACAATATTACAGAAATCGCGGGATAAACCCGCTCGCTACAACAAATCCTGTAGCGCCCCAGTTTATCCTGTAGCGACCGGGTTTACCCCGGGAGTCGAAGCCACAAAGAAATCGCGGGATAAACCCGCTAGCTACAATATTACAGAAATCGCGGGATAAACCCGCTCGCTACAACAAATCCTGTAGCGACCGGGTTTACCCCGGGAGTCAAAGCCACTGGCGCGCCCGCTCCGGATACAACGAAGGCGACTGTGCATCGCTGCACGCCGCCTTCAACAGGGTATTCAAAATGAGGATTGATTGGAAACGCAGAACCTCCACCCCCGCAACATACTGGCGCGCCAAGACGGGTCCGAATTCGCGCGGTGGTGCTGAGATCGATGGCCGACTAGTCGAGAAGCTTAAAATCGTGACCGCACACGGATCAGCTTTGCTGGATTGCCGCCGACAATTTGCCACTCTGGTACATTTTTAGTGACCACCGCAGCTGCACCCGCCACGGCACCCTCTCCCAACACTACGCCTGGCGCGATGAATGCGCGCGCACAGACCCATGCCTTCGGACCGATCTCGATCGGCTTGGGAATCAATTGAAATCCTGGGCTATCACAATCATGGGTGGCGGCGCACAGGCAAGCATCCTGACTCACCACCGCCCCTGCGCCAATCTTGATCGGCGCAACAGAATAGCAATCGACTCGATCGCCGAGAATGGCACCCGCCTCCATCGTCAAATTCCAAGGCGCCCAAATCCGGGCTGAGGGATAGATCTTTGCACTCGAATCCAGCCGCGCTCCAAAGCGATTCAGCAACCAGCAACGCCAGCGATGCAGCACCCGTGGGCTCGGGCGAAACAGCAGTAACGCAACCACGCCCCACAGCAACCGCCCCAGCTTATTCTTAAAAGTTAATTCTGATTGATACGTTTCGCTCATAAAATTTCTCTTGTTAATGCTTTCTCAAGTTTGCGTCTCGCTCGAACCTCGGACTTGGCGAGGGGTTAATCCACAACATGCGGGCATCGGGACGATACCCCTCCAAATATTAAGTCTGTTCTCTCAGGTTTGCCCCCGACTCATTTAATTCGCTACCCTTACGGCGGGGCTCAGAAGCATCTGCGCACTGTCGTGCTTCCTCAGCCCTCAGCCCTCCAGTCTCCCTTCTCAGCCCTCTAGTCTCCCTCCTCAGCCCTCAAAGAGGGCACCATACGCTGCCAATGGCTGGTTCAAGGCGAGATCCGCCGCAAACGCAGCGGATTTAACTTTTAACTGCCGAATGCACTCAGGCTCCATCTCGACGCATTGCTGCAACACTTGCACCCAGCGGTCGGTATCCGACAACGCAATATCCCAGCCGATCCCTTTGGCTGCCAAATCACGCCAAGGCGTTTGATCACTAATGATCACCGGCAGGCCAGCTGCCCAAGCCTCCACAAACACATGCCCAAAATTCTCATGCTGTGTGGGCAGTGCAAAAAAGTCATAACTCGGCAACAGCCCTTGCAACTCGGCCGGCGTCTTGCCTCCCAAGAATCGCACCACCTGATCGGGCTGTAATTTACCCGCCAAGGCTTTCAACTCGGCGGTGTAAGCTGCATCCTCCTCTGGACCGATGATGTCCAAGGTAAATTCCCCCCGAACCTCAGCTAACGAACGAAGTAAATGGTCAAAATTCTTCTTTCGTGATAAACGCGAAAACGCCACCATGCGAGTCGGCCCGGCCCGTCGTTCTGATGGCAGCAACTCGACCGCATTCGCCACTCGGCGCTCCAACAGATTCGATGCGAGGCAGACCGTTTCCTGGCTGCCGATAACTTGTCGGACTTCGCCAGCTTCGCTTTCCGCGGTCGCATGCCAGACGAGATCTTGCAAAGAGGATCGCATCAACAACAAGCCCAACTTCTTCTTCCACGGCTTGATCGCCAGTGCGCCGACGCCCAGCGTACCACGCGGAGCGATCACGTAGCGCGTTTTCGGCAGACGCGCCTTGAGCAAGCCACGCGTCATCCGCTCCCAGAGCCCATTTAAATAGACCACATCTGGCTGGATACTTGCCAATTCCGCACGCGCCCGTGCAACCGTGTGCTGAACTGGGCTGGCATAAAAAACTTTTGCCGTGCCACAGGTGACCCACTGATTGGCAGGCAAATCCGGATAGCCCTGCGCATCCCCAAGATCACGATCCTTGGTAAAGATATAGATCTCATAGCGCTCCCCCAGCCAATCGACTAGATTCGCCAAAGACCGCACCGGCCCGCCAAAGCGGAAGCCAGGTAGATAAGCGTCGTTGGTGATGAATATTTTCATGAGATCGAATACACCAAGATATTCCTACAGGCAGATTTCAGAGTCTTTACGTTTCAGAAAAATACTAGCGACAGTATGAATCCATTCCTCGAATGAATTTGGGGATAGAAATGACTTTAATTTCCTGACTCTGGAAATAAATAAACTGCACCCCCATGACAGCGTTAAACTCACAAACAATGAGACCATTCCGACCAGCAACCAGTCCTTAAAACCGAGCAAGTGTAACGCTTTGATGCACATGACCTGAATCGGTTGATGGAGTAAATAAATAAATAAAGAATAACGCCCCATCGACGAAAAAAGCCTGTTACTATAAAATCGTGATGTGCCCAAAAAGACGACCAACCAAAGAGGTAAGGCCACCATATAAGGAAAATAAAATAAAGGCTGCCCAATAGAGAACAAATCTGGCGCTCCCGCCTCAAGACGCTCCCCCGTTTTCATTGTCAAAATAAAATACGCCAACGAGAAGATCGCAATCAAAGCCACACCACAGCGCTTCAAACTGCTCATAGATGCAATTTCATATCTAAGCAGATACCGAGTAATCAAAGCTATCGGAAAAAAATACGCGGCAGTGATCACTCCATAGAAGTTAAGTAAGGGCGATAGAGAACTGATTGTAATCGGAACAACTATCGATAAACCTATAACGACACCTCGGCTTAAGAGGTTCTCGCTTAAATAAAGCGAATGGAGTAATATGATTGAAAATAATGCGGGTAAAAACCACAGCATTGCTAGCCCAGCATACGCATCCAATGTCACAAATCGGCCAGTCGAAATGCTCAAGAAAACCGCATGTAAAAAAGCGAGCACGCCTCCCCCTGAAAGTAGGGTATTCAGAACAGTATAGCCCATCGTGAAAATGACAAACGGGATAAGATAGCGAGCGGCACGTTCTCGTATAAATACCCCACTAAATACGTGAGTATTTAGAACAACACCTAAGATCAGAAACGATTGAACATGAAAGAGGTAAAGATGGCTGAGCTGCGGCATACCAACAAACAGAGCGGAGTTATGCCCCATCACGATCAAGCAAATCAAAATCCCTTTGACCGACGAAAGCCGCTCTCCCTTGATTTCTTCAAGTATAGTCATCACCTATTTACTGCCAAACAGCCCTGATGTTAGCGTCGCACGACTTCGACACAACGATCACCAAGCGCAATTCCCGCGCCAATCAACGACCAGCAATACAGCCCCATCCCGCCCAGCGAGAAAAACATCATTTCACCGAGATTCAGTAGTAGCAGACAAGCCATCATGCCGAGGGCGATGATGTTTCGAGCCTTCCAATAATGTACGAAAAAGGCGATCAAAAAGACCACAAAACACAGTGTTCCAAAGATCCCGACTTCTTCCAATAACGCCGTGGGCAGAAAGCCCTTCTCGGTCGGCGCGGTAAACAGCGTCGCGGTCGCGGCAAAGCGGGGATCAAGCGACGTCCCAAAGCCAACCCCCATAAAAGGCTGCTGAAGAAAGGATTCCCAAGAACTAGTAATAATAGCCATCCGAGATTCAAAGACCGAGGCAAAAGATATCCCTTCGCCGCCACCTGTTCGAATCGCTTTGAGGGCAAAATCACTCATTTTCTGTGCCAGCGCTCCACCCGTACTCGCCTCCACGAGAATCAAGGCCACCACGGCAAAGAGTCCAATGGATACAATCTGCGCAGTGGAAATATTCATCCGCACCCGCCTACGCCCGGAGCGCATCATAAACGCCAAGCCCACCACCACGCCGACAGCAATTAGCGCAGCAAACAGCCCAGTCCGCGCCGCACTCATATAGCACAGGACCAGCAGTACGGGTGTTACCACGCCCATCACCCAGCGCGCCCGATAGGGCGTAAACAGATAGACACAGAACGCAAAAACAAAAGAAATCGCAGAGAGGGGACCCTGCGTCTGTGGATGATTCGTCATACCAGCAAGGCCCAACTCCACCTTCTCCCCGCCTGCAAATAATTTCCCTCGAAAGGTGTACCCGACGCCAACCCCGTAAGCCAACAGATTGCCAGCCACATAGAATAACACTAATGAGCAAAACCAGCCCGTCAGATCGGAGCCGGAGAAGCGCCCCATGTCAGTCGCCAGCATGATCGCATACGCCCCGTAAATGAACACCCCCAACTTAAGGAAGGAGATCATGAAATAATATTGATTAATGCAGGCCAGCACCAAGGTTACCCCCCCAAAGGCCAACAGTGCCTTGATGTGCGGCCCAGCAAACAGGCCACCTCGACTGCGGCTCGCCTCCCAGAAGATTCGCGACCCGGCCACCGCAATCAATGGAAAGCGTAAAAAAGTATGCACCAGATTGATGTCGATCAAAAAAGGGTTGGCCACAATTATGATGGCCGAAAGCGACATCGCCTTGACCGCACCTTCCAAGCTGCGGATCGCCATGCAAAACAAGATCCCGTAGCAGAGCGCCGACCCGGGCACGCTCAGCTTGTTCAGAAAGAACAGTACGCTGATTAACAGGCCGTTTAAGAAGATGTTCTTCAGCGTAAACGCACTGCGCTGGTTCGCTTTGCCCTGCGGGCGACCCATCATCGCAGGATCTTGGTGGTGGAGGGGGGGAGGCATGAGCTATTTGAGAGCGGACGAAGCGCGACTAGCGCAAAGATGGTAAATTAGAGCGATTTGCCCGGAACGTAGTGGAGGGTGACTGAAGCGGGTGCTCTTTGGGCGGCTGATGGAGCAAAGTTAAAATCGGAAGCAAAGCGGAAATGGGAAACTATTTCAAAATGGAAATACTGGAAAATGGACGAAGCGCTACTAGCGATGAGCAAACGTTGGAAATCGGAAGCAAAGCGGAAATCAAAAACTTGATAAAGCTTAAAGCTCTCACGCTGTTCCCATTGTTCCGATCTGGAACAAAGCAGTCGGTCTTGTCGCTCCGCTCAGAACTAGCTTGCCTATTTTCAACTCCTCAGCCCTCAGCCCTCACCCGCGTCAACACCCGCGTCAACACCCGCGCAGCCCATAGCGCTGGCGTAAACTGAAAAGACAGGCTGCGACTTCTTCTGCCATACTCATCGCGATCCCCATCCGGCAATTCCATCAGCTGCAACAGGGCGTGCTTCAAACTCTCTTGGTCCCGAGGCTTACATCTGAAACCATTATAGCCCTCATGGACAAAAGCAGACACCGCGCCGCACACATCAGTCGCAATAATGGGTAAACCCATACTAGCGGCCTCATGAATCACGACTGCCCAAGCATCATGGTAACTCGGCAAACAGAAAGCCGATGCACGCGCCATCACTGTAGGTAATTCATCTGGTTGAACAAAGCCCAAGACTTCGACCGAATCAATCGCCCCTCGATAAGTCTCAATCAATGGCCCCCCGCCAATCAGCAACAGTCGCCAGTCCGGATGCTCAGATTGAACCGCCTTAAACGCTTCGATCAATTCAACCACCCCTTTGTCTGCCCACATATTACCAATAAAGAGCAAACACTTCTCACCTGATTGCTGTGATGAGCGATCCAATTCAATGAACTTCTCTGGATCTGTAGCGTAGAGCCCAGTATCAATTGCTTCACGCGCAAACCCTAATCGACGCGCATATTCGTATTGATACATCCCCGGGACCCAGATCCGATCACACATGGCATGGATCTTAAATCGAAGGACGTAGGCCAGAAGATATTGCCGCCATAGCGCCTTCCATTGATTATCCATCCCCATAGTCACAGGAACGGTGCCTTTAAAGTGCTTACAAATCTGATTATAGAGCTTATCTGCCCAGCCAGCGACATAGATGTAATTTGGTCGCTGCGTCTTCAAAAAAGCCTGCAGTTCAGACTCCCCTTTATCTTGGCGCCCAATGATTTGAATGCGCGGATGATTCGCAAACTGAAACGGAGCATTATCCGCACGCGAATAAGCGACAATGAGAATCTCCAATTCAGGATCCGCATCGGCAAGCACTTGAATACAATCATAGAAGTATCCAGCGAGGCGGCGGCAGAGAAATAGGCATTTCATGACTCTAGGAATAAGATTCAATCATCTTGGATAGTCCCTCATCCAAGCTCAACAGCGGACGACCTAAAATTTCACGCATTCTAGAATTGTCAGGACAACGGCGCATCATATCACCTTCGGTCAGCGCAGGCAAACGCTTGATTGTAGACTTCGAACCAATGCGATCAATCACCCGCTCTGCCAAATCGAGAATCGACATCTCGTCATCACTGCCAACGTTGACCGTTTCATTGATACAATAATCCTCATACAGACAACGAATCGTCGTATCAATATTATCATCAATATAGCAGAACGTCCGCGTTTGCGCACCTTCACCGTATACAGTGATCGGCGCACCTGCGATTGCGCTCCTTAAGAATTTAGGCAACACGAAATCCTCGCTCTGATTGGGACCATATGTATTGAAGAATCGAAATATCGTATATTCGAGACCAAACTCGCGATAATACGATTTCAAATAAGATTCCCCCACATTCTTTACTATTGCATACGGCAACCGTGAATTAAGCGGCGTCGTTTCCTCATTCTGCGGAATTTCAAAGGGCTCCCCATACACCTCTGAGGAGGAGGAATAAAATACGCGCTTCACTCCGGTATTTTTTGAAAGCTCTAAGACATTTCGAATCCCATCAATATCAGCAAGCACAGACAGTGGATTATCCAACGTCCGCTGCACTCCAACGAGCGCCGCGTAATGAAACACATAGTCAAAATCAACACTCGTCATTAATGCCGCGAGTCCCTCGTATTTGTTCACATCCAGTTTCACAAATCTATAGTTGTCAGTCGTGGAAACTGGCAATTTTGACCGCTCACCCGTCGTCAAGTCATCCACAACGACCACATAGTTCTCTGGATCCGAGACGAGACGCGAAGCCAGCGATCCACCCACATTCCCCGCTCCGCCTGTTACTAATATTGTTCTTTTATATTTCATATGTTTTACCTATTTCCCGTTAAAAAATTCTTTTAATCGCCTGCAGTGTATCCAGCGACACCTGCTCCCAGCTGTAATTAGAGACTCGGCTCAAGGACGCTATCTTCATGGCATCTAGATCTTGATCAGAGAGCGCACTCATCTCTTGAAGGGCGGACTGCAACGCCTCAATCGTGAGCGTTGGGATTAAGTGTCCATTCTCATCATCGACTAATTCTCGGGTTGCACCCACATCGGTGGCGATAATCGCCAGCCCGCGCGCCATCGCTTCGAGAATAACCGTCGGCATGCCTTCGGCATAGCTTGGGCAAACCAGAATGTCACCTTGATCGAGCTCAGCCTGTAAAGCAGCCGAATCTGAGATTGAGCCACGGTACTGCACCCAAGGTAGATCCAGCTGTTTCTCCTTGGGAATCGGACCGATGAAGACGAATTCAATTTCAGGCCCCTGCCAAGCACTCAAAACGGCATGTAGTTCCTCGATGCCCTTCCTGCGCTCATAGCGCCCCAGAAACACGAATCGACGCCTGCGAGTTGAAGGAGTCGGGCCAGACCGCAGCCACGAAGCGTCGACCGCATTCGGCACTTGAATGATTTTAGCGGCCGGCACTCCAATACGACCTTCTACAATTTCGCGGATTTTACCCGAGAATGAAAATACGAAATCCGCTCGGAAGGTCAGCTTACGAAAAGTCGACCGCAACATCCAGTGCTGCAGTTTCTCTTTCAAGTTTGCCGCCCGCTGAAACATCTCATAACCGTGACCATTTACGCCGATCGGTGGCAAGACCATGCCATTCTGTTTTGTCTCGATAAAGGCACGGCCAGTTAACCCTTGCGCATAAATAAAATCGAACTCACCTCCCTGCGCGCGATACGCTTCAAGCAGACGTTGTGAATACTGGAAACTGTCTCGAATATAATGCCCCGGCAAGCGCCCTCGTTCTGGATACTCAACAAACACATGCTGGATCTGCTCCTTCACTGATTCGGAGAATCCGTCTAGAGCCTTAGCCGCTTTAATTCCGGCCTCGGAATGTGCGGTATGAAAGACCACCAGTTCCACCCCATGCGCAGCCAGATGCTGAGCCAGCATAGTGGAATGACGTTGCATCCCCCCCATCACGTAGGGGTGGAGGCCGTCGGTTATCAGTGCTATCTTCATATTGGTAAAGTTGCTCAAACAGAGCCGGAATATGTGTCAGTCTGGACAGATTAATTAGCGATTCGATATTGTAGAGTCAGTCACAGTATTGAGCATAGGTTGTTGTTCTACTTCCTCATGAGCAAACTCAACAGGTGCGATGTGGCCACAAAGATAGGCGTGGACGTATATTGCTATGATTTCTGTGCTCCCCCAGTACACACACCCTCGACCACCACGCAAATGCAGTGAATGCCCAAAGTTGCTTACGGTTGCGCTGAAGCTTTGGATAACACGTATAACCATGCGCTAGATTTCCCTTCAACCCATCTCGTAAAGAGCTGCTGGCTTAAAAGCCAGTTTCACTTAATTTTGAAATCGCCGCCTCAGAAATGCTTCACATCGCCGATACGTTCCGCCATGTATTTGATATTTGAAGAGAACTCTGTTAATACGACGGCCATTATGGGCAGTGATGCTGAATCCTGCATTACTGCCCATTATTATTTTCATGCTAATCAGGCCAACAATAGCACCTAAAGGCATACGACCTTAAACCACCAACGAAAACAAAAATTATATCCCTTTATTTTGTAAGCCCCGAACAACAAACCACATTTATATATATTAAGAATACACCGATTAAATGGACCAAACAGCTCGGTCTCTTTTTCGGCGAGCAACAACTGATTTAGTAATTCCTGCTTAAGACCGGAAGACATTCCTGCCTGCGAACATACCACACTTAGCATCGAAACATAAGTCCCTCGCAATGCATATAAAAGCTTGCTCACATTAATATCAGAACCACGAATTAGCTTAGCCATCTTCTGAAGATACATACAGACTCCATTCACCCTTCTCTGCATAAATGTGCTGTTGTCACAAACAATACGCTCTTCGCAGACACGGTAAAAACAATCCGGCTGGATATCTGGTATGATCTTATATGAGACATCAGGCTCCATCAGCGCACGCGTATGCAATTCCACATCTTGCAAGCGTAAATACTCCGGATCAAATCCATTGATACGAAGAAGAAAACTAAGCCGCCAAGTCGTCTGCATCACAGACCATGGAAGCTCATGCCGCAAAAACTGGAATAGATGATTCTGCCTCGGGTGCGGACGCCAGATCTGCCTCCTGTCTCCGATACTTCTATTAAAAGTCCCCATAGTAAAGACGAGGAAATCATTTTCTGGCGCATTTTCAAACGCTAGTTGCCGTAGCTCTAAACAGTCTATAGAAAGAATATCATCAGAATCAAGGAACATTACTAATTCACCTGAAGCCATTTTAATGCCCGTATTTCGAGACGCAGAACCGCCCTCACGCGTATTATTAACGTGTAGCTTAAAACGCGGATCCCCTTGGATATAGCTTTTGATAATTGAGAGCGAGCCATCACTAGAAGCATCGTCTATAATAATTGCCTCCCAGTCCGAACTCGTTTGCAACTTAATTGATTGCAACGTATCCACAACATAACTAATTTTATTGAAATTTGGAACGATGACTGAAATCATGATTTTTGAGAAATATTAACTGAGGAAAATAGAATACTTAACGAGAAAAAACTAAGCGGGAAAACTCAGCAGTTCCGTATAAGCAGTGCAGCTCTAACGCTCCTTTTCAAACGAATTAAAGAAGACCTCACGCTTACCTCACGCTTACCTCACGCTTAAGCTCGTCAGTAACCACAGCACTGCTCCATGCATCCGCTTCAATACTACCCCAGCAACAATATAAATCCTTCGGGGGAAAACAAAAAAGGGATAAAGCGGGAATGAATTGAATCGTAATTCATTGAGACTCATGAGGCGCTTACAGAAGCTAAGATCCCACCATTTGCACTCCAGCTCTAAGGCAGATATCTGCCTCTCAATATGCGTTACAATCTCAACGTATTGAAAACTACTTAAGCTGTTTCTAAAGTGATTAAGATCCTTCCTCATAAAATAACTCGTCTGCAAGACCATTGATTTCCTCACCGAATAATCGCTGAGGTAGTTCTCCATTAATTGGAAAGTGCAAGTCGAGCAACTTGACTTCGGAAAGGAATTACCAGGATGGATCCTCCAATTCAGTAATTTTTCATCAACAACAGTGAGGCCATTCAACATGCACGAACGTAAAGAAAGTATAGTATCTTCATTCCTGACGTCGCTCCCAATGGGTCCTACGTCTTGAATAACTTTAGGGTCCCACGCAGCAGCACAGCCAGTTAATTCAACCCTCCCTTCCTCCATGTATAGCTTCAAATGATCTTTTTTGGGTGTGGAATTTATTTTATTCGTCCGGTCAGTAAACCACTTACTGTCGCTGCGTGATATAACCTCGCCAGACTCGTCAATCTTGCAGTAAGAGGATCCAATACCACTCGGACAATCATTCGCATACCAAGCACGAACCAACACTTCAGTTCTATTGGGAAAAGAAATGTCGTCTCCAGCTGCTATTACAATTAATAGGCCCCTAGCTGTTTGAAATGCCCAATTCACAGAACTCGCCAACCCACAATTCTTGTTATTCCGATTTATAATAATCTGATGCGACCCAGAGTAGTCCTCCACCATTTCCTTAATTATCCCCCAGGTATTGTCACTAGAGCAATCGTCGGTAAGAATGATCTCTAGATTCTCATACGTTTGCGCAAAAGCCCCTTCCACCGCCTCACGAATATAATTTTCTTGATTATACGCAAAGAGTGCAAAAGTAATTAATGGAAGCTGATCATTCATGAATTTTTAGGGAATTTTTCTAAATCAGGCTCCGAAGCAGAGGGATACCTACGAGTTTCCGTCGAATCTGATGCTCAGAACCGAGGCGTTGCAACAGAACTCGCAAACAAGAAATACCCCCAGCACAGACAGAAAGACAGCCCACAATCGTGGAAGCGAGTAGAGATAGGTTGAGTGAACTCAACAATATCAACATACAGGCAGCAAGTGACATTCCGACTAATTTGACCACCGGACGGCTCCAGGAGAATCCAATCATTTTGCGAGAGAGAACCAGCATGAAACCAATGTAGAGCACATATAACCCCGCAAATGCGAGTGCCACTCCCGTGAGGCCGAATAATTTAAGGCCTAGCACGATGAGTATGAGATGCACCGTATTTCCGAGTAATTCAGTTGCGGCAAACAATTTGGCACGTCCTAGCGCGAGAATGATAAAACCCATCGGCCACGAAATCACGCGCCCCAAACAGCCAAGGCTGAAGATTTGTAATAGCACCACTGCATCGGTAAATTCACTGGTGTAAAATAGCTTGATCATCCACGGAGCAAAAGCGATCACCGCCAGAATTGCAGGCAACGCAAGTAGAAGTCCCACTTCGGTTTGCTGATTCACCAAATCACGCATTTTAGTGTGCTCTTGATTCACGGCGGTCAAACTCGGGTAGTAATCGGCGCCCATGGCCTGCAAGATAAAATTAACAAGGAGACCGGACAGATTGAAAGCGGCACCGTAGATCCCGACTGCAACCAAGCTAATGTCCGCAGCGATCAACGTGCGCGTGGCATAGGCAACTCCTGAAACCAACAACATACTCAACATCAGGCTCAATCCTAGCTTCACCATGCCACCTGCTACCCGAAACGACTCCGCCCAATCCATGCTGACCTGGGGCACAGTTATCTTGGAAGCGAACCACCACGAGGCAAGCAAGTTGGTCAAACCAAGTAACACAATCGCAGGCACAACCCCGCCGACTCCTAGCCAGTAATAAAGACCGACACTAATCACCGAGCCCACTGCGACCCCAATCACATTCAGTTTCGCGATATCCGCGATCCGGCGCATGCCCTGGATCAGCGCCATTTGCCCGCCCTTAATGTTGGTGAGTAAAATAGTGCCCCCCACCAAGGCAATATCCCACTGATGCTCCATCGAACCGAAGGTCAACTGGCTCAATGGCCCTGAAAAGACTGCCACCAATACCGTTCCAGACAGCCCGCTGAGCCAGCACATCCGGCGGAGAGTCAGAATCGTCCGTCCGACACGTTCGTCATCCTGACTGCTAACCGCTTCAGCCACGTCACGGACCGCGCTGCCCTGCAAGCCCAGACCTGCAAAAGTCCCAATAAATCCGATCAAGGCCTGATAGGTGCCCATCAAGCCCACTCCGAGCGGGCCAATCAATACTGCGACGAACTTAATCCGGACCATCCCGATCAAGATGTTAATGCCCTGCGCTCCTCCAATCAAGGAGGAGGACTTCATTATCCTAGAATACGACTGTTTGGATTCACTCAAATCAATCAAATTTGCGAAGTTGCGTGAGGACTTGCTCAACATCCGCAGCAGCCATCACAGGGCTGATCGGCAAACTCAGCACTTCTTGGTGAATCGCCTCGGTGAGCGGCAACGCCAATCCTGCCAATTCAGGATAGGCCACCTGCTGATGAGGCGGGATAGGGTAGTGGATCATGGTCTGGACATCTGACTTGCGTAGGTGCTCAGCCAAAGCGTCGCGCTGTGGGTGACGGATGACGAAGAGGTGCCACGCTGGGACGCCATAGTCTGCGATATGAGGAAGGCTGAGGTCTGAGGCTTGAGAGCTGAGACTTGAGGCCTGAGACTTGCACCCAAGGGCATAATCAAGGCCTGAAAGATACGCTTCTGCGACCTGCCGGCGTTTATTGGTGTCCTCGTCGAGATATTTTAATTTGACGCGGAGAATCGCGGCTTGGATCTCGTCCAGCCGGCTGTTCATCCCTTTGTACTTGTTATGGTATTTCTCGTGCGATCCGTAATTTCGCAGGGCTTTAATTGCATCCGCGAGTTGATCATCGTTCGTCGTCACCGCACCGCCATCGCCCAAGGCTCCCAAATTCTTGCCTGGATAGAAGCTAAAGCCGGCGGCATCACCAAGTGCGCCCGCCCTGCTTCCTTTATACGTGGCTGCATGCGCCTGTGCGGCGTCTTCAATGACCTTCAATCCATGCTTTTTTGCAATCGCGCAGATCGGATCCATATCGGCGCACTGACCATACAGATGCACAGCCATGATGGCTTTGGTGCGCTCAGTGATCGCCGCCTCAATTAAAGTGGGATCGATGTTATAAGTGCGTTCGTCGGGCTCAACCAGCACTGGCTTCAGTCCCGCACGACTAATCGCCAAAATCGACGCAATATAGGTATTGGCAGGCACAATCACTTCATCGCCCTCCTGCATGATACCGAGTTCACGGTAACCCATGAGAATCAGAATCAACGCATCGAGACCATTGGCGACGCCGAGGCAATGGTTCGCTCCACAAAAGTCCGCAAACTCTCGTTCAAGGGCTTGGCCCTCTTGCCCGAGAAGATACCAACCAGAGTCCAACACGCGTTGAATTGCCTCAAAGATTTCTGCTCCGTGCGCGTCGTTTACTTTTTTGAGATCGAGGAATTTTATCATTGGCTTACCCTCTCCTTAAACTCGTCGTAATTCCGGATGTAATCCGCTTCATCGTAGTGCTGATCAGCCAAAACCAGTAGCACGCAATCAGATGTGAAATTTCTCATCACTCGCCACATTCCTGGCCCAATCAAGACGCCTTTTTCCGCAGAATCCAAAAGTACCACCGTTTCCGATTCACCATCGTCCAACACCATCTCACAGGATCCTGTCACGGCAACCGCGACTTGATTCAACGCCTTGTGCGCATGAAAGCCGCGCTCGACGCCTGTTTTCGTGCCAAAGATATAGTAGACCCGACGAACAGGAAAGGGCACAGACTTTTCGGCTTCGACCGCGATCAAGCTGCCCCGCTCGTCGCCGAGGGGGTTAAAGTTAATTAGTGTTGGTTTCATTGTTAACTACACGATATGATTGCGAATTATCTCAAGAGAGAATGATTCATTATTTTCTAAACAGTAGTCGATGACGGTTTTACCACGTGCATCTTGCACATTTGGATCGCAGCCAAGATCTAACAATCGGTGTAATACTGCTGGATCTTTAGCTAACTCAACTCCGTCTTTGGCATACATGAGCACTGTAGTTCCATTACAATTTACAGCATTAATATCCGCGCCGTATTTAATTAATAAATTAACTGCACCTACATTGTTATGATACGTGGCGACCATTAAAGGACTCCAACCCTCGCGCCCTAGCTCGTTGACATTTAAGACTAGATCTATCGTCTGTTTCAAAGACGCTTCATCTCCGTTTTTACAAAGCTCCAATAATTCTCCCAGAAAATCGAACTTCAATTGAACATCATAATCAATAGTCGAGACTACCACGCGGGCCTCATCGCGGAATATAACAGTCCCAGGTCTCTTAACATTTCGGCTCTCTAGTATCTGAACGTCACAGATTTCACGATCATCAAATTTCGGCAACTGAAATTGACGAAATGAATAAGCCCGAAACTGCTTTTGAATTTGAAATGCAGTTGCGCGGAAATCCAAAGACAAATCATCAAACTTTATACTAGCTTTCGAGTAGTATGTCGCGTCACTGGCTGATTGCTCATTCGCGCAGACATCACCAGATAAAAGTGAACCAAACTTCCATGTAAAGAGCTCATATGCGTTCTCCATATACGCGAAATAAAGATCCCTACAACTCATATCAGAGATAGAGAACTCCACCTGATCTACAATCGCTCCCGTATCGACGCCACGATCAATTTCATGTAATGTAACACCACTAAACAATTCACCATTCAATATCGGCCAGGCAGAGGTATACATGCCCTTATACTTAGGAAGTATAGAAAAATGTATATTATACAATGCAGCCGATGAAAACCTTTCTGGCTTGATTAATTGATCGAACTCTAAGGAAATAAAGAGCAAGTCTTTCATCGAATAACAGTCTTCGAGTTCGACAATTGAGAGACTCAGCAAGCCCGCTTCCCGCCTTAAAGAAGGCTGCCAACTACTTTCACCTAAATCAGAAGCATTAGGTAAAATATATAATTCTACCTCATCTTTGAAACTTGCATACACGTACCGCATAGCCTTTACAGCAATTCCATTCTTGCCCGCGATACAAACATTACGTTTTGAATTCATGTACTGATTTTTGAGGATTTTTGCGATTGTTTGCTTCACGCGCGCTTTCGCGTTAAGGGCACCAGCTTGGCTCAAGTGATCTTTGTCGTGGTAAAGGACTCGAGAATTATAGACTCGCGATACGCTTCAAATAATCCCCATAGCCGGACTTTGCGTATTTCTCCGCTAATACCAGAAGTTGCGCTTGGGTAACAAATTTGGAGTAGTAAGCGACTTACTCAATGCAACCGATCTTCGTGCCTTGCCGCTCCTCGATCACACGCACAAAAAGTTGAGGCTTCATTGAGCGAAGCAAAGGTGCCGGTATCCAGCCAGCCGATGCCGCGATTGAGCACGCCGACCTTGAGTCTTTTACGTTCGATTTCGACCCAATTGACTGTAGTGATCTCGTATTCTCCACGTGCAGAGGGCTCGATGGTTTCGGCGATTTCGACCACGTCGTTATCGTAAAAATAAAGGCCAGGCACGGCGAAGTTGGACTTCTCATCGGCAGGTTTTTCTTCAAGAGAGATCACATGCCTCTGATCGTCGAACTCGACCACGCCGTAGCTCTCGGGGTCGTGCACAGGTGCTGCAAACACGACGGCACCATCCGGATCGGTGTGTTGGCGGACGAGTTCACCAACGCCGGATCCATAAAAGATGTTATCACCGAGGAACATCATCCTCGATCAACAATAGGTACAAATATTACAGTTATCAGCGAGCTGTGCCTTTACCAAATCAACGCAAAACTGCCAGATAGACGTGCCTGCCCCGATTTTGGGCTGCACACTTGACATGGAGTGTATCGCAGATGGATTTCTATTCTGAAACATGGATAAACTCCTTTTTACTAATTAGCGCTGCATTAACGTATTTACTAATACGCTCTTCAGCCATTTTTGAGCCTGCTAGACTCAAATGGTCATCATCAATATACAGAATACGATTCTGTCGACACGCCACTACTTTCGATGACTTTTCATACAAATCCGCAATAGGAACAGATCGACAAAAGTCATATTTCTCTGAAAACAGTCTTAATCGCTTCCGGCCTTCGCGCTCAGCATCAGACAACTGCGGCAGCAATATTTCGTCAGGAACCTCAATAGAGTCGTATCTGTAAGAGAGATAGAGAGGTAAACTCACATCAGTAATGTCAAGGACTGGTGGTTGCTCGATAAACAACACCATTGAGCCAAAATCCCTGAGCATCAAAATGAACTGTTCAAATTCAAATATGTCGAATCTCTCCCATCTTGCTGAGATAATAACTACTTCCGGTTCCCATAACCGCAATTTCTCAAGACGATTTTGATCAAACTGCCTTCTCTCTATAGCATTAAAGCCTCCTAAAGGTTTCGTTTCTAAAGGGAATTTAATGAGAGGGTTCGTGCCATCAGCAAGGAAAAACGAGGAGGATACATTTAATTCTTTACAAATATTTCTCACTACAGGAGCCCACATCAAGCCATGTGAACTGCCCAAGAATACAACACGCGGAGTATTCTCGCCATTCATTAAATCCAGAACACCATTATTTTGATACGCATCCTTCAATGACTCGGGCCGAGAATGCCAATTTACCCCAAGCGTTCTGGAAGCTGGAAGTGGTATGATCTTAGGTGAAACATTATATTTCTCGCCCATCCAAATAGTTGGCAAAAACCTCGGAGTATTATAGTTATAGCTTGCTCGAGTAAGAAAACCCGCCAATCCAAGACTAACAACTAGGGCCAATACAACAGGCATGAGAATGTTTTTCGCCCTACGAGTTGGCTTCTCGATGAAATGGTAGGAAGCCAGAGACAAAATAATAATCAAGGCAATCACCACACTGTTATTAATATGCTCAGGATACTTTAATTGTAAGGCGGCACCCATAACAATCACTGGCCAATGCCAAAGATACAGTGAATAAGAGCACTTGCCGACATGCACGACGGGCGCCCAAGACAACAACCGACTCGCGAGACATTTTTCACCACCGGAAAAACGAATGACCAAGACGGTTCCGACGACAGGAAGAAGCGCCCAAAACCCGGGAAACCCTCCCGCTCCTTGAATCAAATAATAACCGGCACCAGTAAGTAATAGCCCGGCAGAGGCGAGCGTTCGGCTAATGTTTCCTTTTGGCGCGGGGCCCCTGGATCGTTCGAAAATTGCCAACAAACACCCCGCCGCCAACTCCCACGCACGCGGCGGGAGGAAATAGAAAGCCGCATTCGGAGAATGACTGGTCGCATAAACGCCGAGACCAAAGCTTAAAACACTACCAGTTAGAATAAGAGTAAATACACGCTTTGGCGTTAACTTCAAAAGGATTAGAAGCAGTAATGGATAAAAAAGATAAAACTGCTCTTCAACTGAGAGAGACCATGTATGCAGTAAAGGTGCAGTCTCTGCCGCAGGCCCCCAATAGTTCCCTGAAAGCTGCCACATCTCCACATTCGCATACAGAAAGATCGCCGAGAACACTTGCTCCCCAAGCCCCTCCCAACTGGGCCCAAACAAAATAAAATAACCAGCAACCGATGTCCCAATCAACATCGTAAGCATCGCTGGCAAAATGCGTCGAATACGTCGCATCCAAAAACCTGAAAATGTAAAAGTGCCAGCCGTTTGCTCTTTTAAAATGATCGAAGTGATCAAGAAGCCGGAGATGACAAAGAAGACATCCACCCCGACAAATCCACCTGGGATCCATGTCGCACCAAGATGAAACAGGACAACTGGGATGACCGCAACCGCACGAAGCCCGTCGATTTCGGGTCTATACTTAATAATACTCATTCAAATAGCAACTAACTACCAATAGATGATTAATAGAGAATTCATAAAGCTGCGACCCGCTTAAGGTAATCACCGTAACCAGACTTCGCATATTTCTCGGCTAAGACCAATAGCTGCTCTCTAGTGATGAATTTGGAGTAATAAGCGACCTCTTCGATACAACCTATTTTTGTATCTTGGCGCTCTTCAATGACACGGACAAAAGTAGATGCTTCGTTCAGCGAAGCGAATGTGCCGGTATCGAGCCAAGCGATACCGCGGTTAAAGACACCTACTTTAAGCTTCTGACGTTCGAGGTAGACTTGATTGACCGTGGTGATTTCATATTCGCCGCGTGCCGAGGGATCGATGTTTTCGGCAATCTCAACCACATCATTATCGTAGAAATATAAGCCGGGCACTGCGAATTTTGACTTCGGCTCTGCAGGTTTTTCTTCGATTGAGACTGCATTCTTCTGCTCGTCGAACTCCACCACTCCATAGCGCTCGGGATCGTGAACTGGCGCGGCAAAAACAACCGCACCGTCTGGATCCGTGTGGCTACGCACGAGTTCACCAAAACCAGAACCGTAGAAAATATTATCCCCGAGGACGAGCGCCACTTTGTTGTCACCGATAAACTCTTTGCCGAGCACAAACGCCTGAGCCAAACCATTGGGCACTTCCTGTACGGTATATTCAAAGCGACAGCCGAGCTCGGATCCATCACCGAGCAAGCGCTTAAACGCCGCTTGATCCTCGGGAGTGGTAATGATCAGAATCTCATTGATTCCAGCCAGCATCAGGACGGAGAGCGGATAGTAGATCATCGGCTTGTCGTAAATCGGCATAAGCTGCTTCGATACGGCAAGTGTGATGGGATGGAGGCGGGAGCCAGCACCGCCGGCGAGTATGATTCCTTTCATAGGGGGAACGACTGTGTCGTTGTTCGAGTTTAAAGTTCTAGTAGAGCGCTTGCGCGCAGTTAGAGAAGGGAGTTCGAGTGGGGAGTTATTGTTGAACCTGCTATACCGGTTGTTCGAGTTTTGAGTTCTAGCGATTAGTTGAGATTTATCGACTTCGCAGATGTTCTAATTATGAGCAAATACGCTCGAACTAAAAACTATTAACTCGAACAACGCCTGAGCGTTAACCGACTAAAACTACAGCGAAGCTGTAATAGACTTCCTTAAGCCGTAAAGCATTTTGCTAATTTCACGACATTCTGCAATCAACACATTCGCGTTGTCGTCATCAAATTCGTTAATCTCTTTGGCAATCATGATCTGAGTCATTAGCTCCGCACAAGACCCACTTGAATAGCTAATGAAATTTGCAAATTCTTTCGGCCCTTTGCGCTCAGCACCTTCCGCAATATTTGAAGGAATCGAAATGGCACTGCGTATCATTTGATCCTTTAGGCCATAGTTCTTCGTCGTTGATAGCATATTGATGACTTGGACAGCCAAAGCCTTCGATCGCTGCCAAACTAGTAAGTCTTCAAAAGAATTCATGCGTAGACTTTATCGTTGTTCGAGGGGAGCGCTTTGCGCTCAGTTCGAGTTTATAGTTGAGCGAGCCTGTTGTTTGAATGTGAAATTGATAAGAACTAGAACTAGCAACTCGAACTAGCAACTCGAACTAGGCTTTGCCTAAGCGATCTAGTTGATAGTCCCCGCTTAAAATGCGATCGGTCCACTCTCGATTGTCTAAATACCATTTCACCGTTTTGCGGAAGCCGCTCTTAAAATCTTCTTTCGGCTCCCAGCCTAGCTCGTCGCGGATCTTAGTCGGGTCGATCGCATAGCGCATGTCGTGGCCGGGGCGGTCGGTGACAAACGTGATCAAACTTTCGTAACTGACCGAGTTCGAGTTGGAACCGCCGAGCGGTTGTTCGAGTTGGGAGTTTTGCTTGTCACTCGAACTAGGAACTTGTGACTCGAACTCTTCGACGATCTTGCAGATCTGCTTAATCAGATCGAGGTTCGTCTGCTCATTGTTGCCGCCGATGTTGTAGGTCTCGCCGACGCGGCCTTTGCTGAGCACGGCATACAGCGCTTCGGCGTGGTCGGTGACATACAGCCAGTCGCGGATGTTCTCGCCTTTGCCATACACTGGGATCGGTTCGCCGCGCAGGCATTTTAGGATCACGACGGGGATTAGTTTTTCTGGGAATTGATACGGCCCGTAGTTGTTGGAGCAATTAGTCACCAGCACCGGTAGTCCGTAAGTGTCCGCCCAAGAACGGGCGAGGTGGTCGGACGCGGCCTTCGAAGCGGAATATGGCGAGTGCGGATCGTAGGCGTGTGTTTCGGAGAAGCCGGGCGCATCGGGCGCAAGCGAGCCGTACACTTCGTCGGTGGAAACATGAAGAAATCTAAAATTAGATTTCTTCATGTTGTTCGAGTTGCTAGTTTTTCGTTCGAGCAACTCTGCACTCGAACTCTCAACTCGAACATCTTCTGCCTCCGGCAGTGACTTCCAATACTCGAGACTCGCTTGCAGAAGATTGTAAGTGCCGACGATGTTGGTCTGAATAAATTCACCTGGGCCATCGATCGAGCGATCGACGTGGCTCTCGGCGGCGAGGTGCATGACGGCGTCTGGTTGGTGCTTTGCAAAGACTGCGCTGAGCGCAGCCGCATCGCAAAGGTCGACCTGTTCAAAGGTGTAATTCGAATTGCCTTCGAGATCAACAAGCGACTCCGAGTTGCCGGCATAGGTCAACTTATCAAGGTTGATGACGGATTCGCCTTTCTCTTCAACGAGCAGACGAACGAGATTAGAACCGATGAAGCCGGAGCCGCCTGTAACTAATATTTTCATAGTAAAAATTGAAGATTTTTGATTACAGATTAGGGATTTCTGATTACAGATGGAAAGATATCTGATCTTTAGATTTGTGATGCCTGATCAGGGATGGACAGGACAGAAGACCTGTACTTAAGGGCATAATAAAGGGTTGGGGCCTAATTATGATGATGGTGAATGACGCAGCACCTAAGCGCGGAAATACTTCTCTGGACGTGTTGTCACACAGTTTCTGGTATCCACGACGGGGCATTTGAACCCACTAAAATCGAACGCCTTATATTCGTCGTGATGCGTGGCGAGGAGGATGCAGTCGTAGTCCTCAGTAATGTCGACCGACTTACGTCCGGCAAGATGTGGATGCTCACGGGTCATACGGATCTCCGGAACATACGGATCGTTATAGCTGACTTGCGCGCCCTTAGCTTCAAGCTTTTCAGTAAGCACATAGCTGGGGGATTCACGGTCGTCATCGACATTCGGCTTATAGGCCATCCCCAGTAATAAAATCTTTGAGCCTTTGATCGACTTCGCATCGTCATTGAGCGCCTCAGCCACACGGGCGATCACATAGTCTGGCATAGCGGTATTCACTTCACCGGCCAGTTCGATAAACTTGGTGTGTTGATCGTATTCGCGCGCTTTCCACGTGAGATAAAAGGGATCAATCGGGATACAGTGTCCGCCAAGACCTGGTCCGGGATAAAAGGGCATATAGCCGAACGGCTTGGTCGCTGCAGCATTGACCACATCCCAGACATCGATGTGCATCTCGTGGAAGACCATCTTCAGCTCATTGACCAGTGCGATGTTGACGGAGCGAAAGATATTCTCAGTCAATTTGGTCGCTTCGGCCACGCGGCAGGAGCTGACAGGATGCACCGCATCCAATGCAAGCGAGTAAAGTTCAACACAACGTTCTAGGCATTCAGGGGTCAGCCCGCCCATAACCTTCGGGATGGTTTTAACGGAGTGATCTTTACGACCTGGGTCTTCACGCTCGGGGGAGAAAGCGAGATGAAAGTCGACGCCTGCTTTGAGACCAGAGCCAGCTTCCAGGACTTGAAGTAAATCCGTATCGGTGGTGCCGGGGTAAGTCGTTGACTCGAGGACGACGAGCTTTGCTCGGGGTGAGGGCTGAGACGTGAGACCTGAGACCTGAGGTGTCAGATACGGCGCAATGGCTTCGCCGGATTTGAGCACATACGAAATGTCTGGCTCGCGGTATTTATTCAGCGGCGTCGGCACGCAAATTAGGATCGCATCGACTTCTGCCACGCGGGCGAAATCAGTAGAGGCTTCCAACAGGCCGCTGTTGCGCGCCGTTGCGATGTCGGCCGCATCAATATGGCGAATATAGGTTTCGCCCGCATTGATGGCATCGACCTTCTGCTGATCGACGTCGAGACCGAGCACCGAAACACCTGAATCCGCAAAACGCAGCCCAAGCGGTAGACCAACATAACCTAGACCAATGATTGCAATTTTCATAATATTTTTGTTTTTAATTTAACGTTGTAAGGGGCGAAACCAGCATTGCTGGGGTGGGAGACCTGAGGGCTGAGGCGGTAGAAGCGACACTCTTGTCGCTTTTTTATTTTACTGCGGTTGCCATTGCTCTGAGCTAAAGCGACAAGAGTGTCGCTTCTACTAGTTCAACTGCCCTACACAGCAACTTAGCACGCTACCGCCATTGGTCGGGCGGGCAACGCGACGAGAAAAGGGGGCCAGCGGAACTGGGGAGAGGTGGGCTGCATAAGGGGAAAGCCTTAGCGGAAAGTTGCGAAGATGCAGACGATCGTCGCTTTGTTCAAGAAAAAATGAACAAAGTGAAGAATGAGAGAGGGACCAGCGTTGCTGGTGTGGGAAAGTTGAAAGTATAAAAGTAGTAAGGGGCTGAGAGTTGGGAGACCTGACGAAGCACGACAGTGCAAAGATGCTTCTGAGCCCCGCCGTAAGGGTAGCGAATGAAATGAGTCGGGGGAGAACCGAAGGTTTGCCCTGAGCGAAGCGAAGGGTGACTGAACTGGGTGCCCTCTGGGCAAGTGAAGGAACAGACTTGCACCCAGGGGCGTAATAAAGGGCTGAGAGGGTAAACTGGAACAGTCGACTCTGCGGTCGTCCCTCCCATGTGGGAGGCAGTGGTCGCGGTGTCTGTGGCGGTGCTCCCCGATCTGACGATCGAGGCCACGGTGAGCTGGCTCTGCGTCTCCGGGGCTGAAACCTGAGGGAGCAGAGAGCAGACCTGAAAGTTGCTGCGGGGTGCCGGCAAGACGCGGACGACGCGGAGGTCGTCCCTCCCGCGGCGTGGAATGCGGGCATCGAGACGATGTCCCTCCGGACGGTTCATCCAGCCTCACGTCTTCGCTTTGTTCCTTGGGTTTACCATCTACGCACTGACGTGCTTCGTCAGGTCTCAATCCCCCCCCTACTCGATCACCAAAAAACGGTGGTACATATTTGCGGCATAGCGCTGATTGTGGCGAATGCCGAAGCCTTGCTGCTCGATGTCTAGGACGATTCGCTTAAGCGGCGTCTCCTTTTTGTTGATCTCCCAATGGTGCTGACCGTCGAATGTATGGGCTTTTTTGAAATAAGGCCGTGGGATGATGAAGTCGCGAATCCCCCGCCCAGGGATCGAAATCCGCGTCGGATACCCTGCTGCGGCATCGGGCAGCGACACAATCACCGCCTTGCGCGCGACGCGACGAAGCTCCTTTAACGCAGGAATAAAGGACTCGTAGGGCAGGTGCTCCAACACTTGAAAGGCACAGCACAAATCGAAATGATTGTCCGCAAAGGGTAGATCCAGCACACTACCGACCACATCGGGCTGCAGGTCTTCAGCAATGTCCACAGTCGTGACTGGGATGCCTTCTCTCGCCATCACCTGCTTATAGGTTTCCGGGCCCGCGCCGACTTCAAGAATCTCGCTTGGCTGATAGTTCAGGCTCAGGTCGATTTGACGCCAGACGCTGCTCCAGCGCCACTCGGGCATATAGGTCTTAAAGCTATAGTGCTCGGCAGATACTTGTGGCTGATTCATGAGGTGACTGTTCTGGGGCATTAGAATATGGCGGATTTTCTCAAGAAAATGAATGCTGAAGAAGACTATCTTCGCGCCACATACGGTGCCAGATACAAAAAGTAAGCAAACGCGTAAAAAAGATACTGCCATCAGGCTGAGCCAATGTTCGAGCCAACGAGTATGCCCAAGGATCATAGCCAAGAATGTCACTCAAAATAGCGCGCTCCTCGGGATCAATGCCATTCCACAAGTCATGCACTAATTCACTCTGCCCTAAATAAATATTCATATCAATCCATGAGCCTTCCCCAGCTAAACTACTTGCGACTGTCTCGCGACGAAGAGCGCGGCCGAGTTTTCTTAACATACAGCAGGCGAGATAGCGTTGCGGGTGCATCCCTAATGGAACTCCTTTATTTGCATGCGGGATAGCTGCGATTGATTTAGGTAGAATTCTTCGAATCGCCTGCTCAAATCGGTAGCCATTCAGCTTCCACGCCGCAGGCATACGATGGAAACTATCTAGGATCGCGGTGTCCGCGGCCACGGCATCCCAATCAAAGAAGCGCTGCAAAGACAATCTCATGACACTCGTGTGCTCCGAATGTAGAGGCAGGACTCGGCGACACTCTAAATCATTCAGATCTCTAAAATCAGCGAAGCGCTGTTGCTCTCGCAAACTAACCCCGGCAGAATAACGCGCCTGAAGAGGACAATCCACCCCCTCATAATAACTCGACTCATAGGGTGCGAGTTTCGAAAGTGGGCTAGGACGTCCAAGAACACGAATTGGCTCAAGGTTCAGGCAAATCCCTTTGAATAAATAATCAAAATAGCAACCACTGAGCAATTGGTCGTAAGACTGAACGATCGGATGATCCCGAACTGGCAAACAATGCTCATGGGTAAATCCAGTCATTCCCCCAGACGCGGCAACTGATTGTTTGAGGCATTTCAGGTAATAATCAAAATCACGCTGGATCATGTGATGACGTGCATTGCAAGCATCTGCGATCTGAGCTGCGATGCGTGTCTCTGTATTATGATCATTATACAGCGTGATCGCATCCATTGGCGTTTGTGCATTGCAAAGGATCGCACGCGAATCCGCACCGCCACTTAGCAGCACCGCCTGCTTGCCATATGCTGGCTGAGTGCGGCGCTGGGTGGCATTCGCAATTGACTGAGCAATCGCTTCCACCCCGTCTTCAACCTTTGTAAATAAATCAGGAGCAGTGCCTCGATAGTCACAGCACTGATAGTCGTTTGTTTCGAAATTCCAGGAATGACAGGTCGCTTGCGGTAGCGTCTTGATCTCGTTGTAATAGGTATTCGGGGAATGCACTTTTCCGTGCCGTAAGAACTCTGCGACTGACACGCGGTCCAAGCTCACTTGACTCAAAGCGCTGGCAAGGATCGCTGGTTGGGTCGCCAGTTGGACTTGTTGAACATCAGTGGCCTGGTGTATATAGACAGGAAACATGCCTGATCGATCTAGAATCAAATGCACGGTGTTGTCGGCCCGGGAAATGATCAAAATAGTATACGCACCGTTCAAATTAGCAGCAAATGAAGCCAACGAATCGCTGGCTTTATACCGTTCAAGTAGAATCATTGAAACATATTTGGATGATCCCTCATATTGCTGCCACTCACACGATTCAATTGCAGGACGCCCTAATATGTATAGACCGATGTCCGCATTCGGATCATCCACTGGTTGCCAATGCGGCAATTTATAATCCTGCCTAAAATGCAGCTGTTTACCGCTGACCGTCGCTACAAAATCACGACTGATCGAATTCACTAGACTTAAATAATTCATGAATTTCTCATCTTCTTTAAACGCCGTAGTACGCTCAAAACAAGAATCGCATTACTCGCACAAGCGACGATAGCAAACGTAGCAATCGCGAGCTCTGCTTCAAGCATTTGAGCAACGATCAGTAAGACGCCAATTCGTGCACTCGTCGATAGCACCTCAAATACCAATAGAAATCGATTCAAGCCAATGACTGGAATGACCACCACGGCGGGAACATTACAAAAAGACACAGCAACCCATAATACGAGCCAACGAGCATAATGACCAGCAATTTGCCACTCTGGCCCAAATACCCATTCAAACAGCACAGGCCCCCAGATTAGGATTACGACCACGAAAGGCAGCATAACTCCTGCCATTAGCAGTGTCGCTTTCAGGCAGATCGAATAGAGATTTTTATTTTGATGGTCTGCCTCCACGAATCGCTGATACATGACACTTCGCACTGACTCACGTATCACTGAAGTGGGTGCCTGCAAAACGCGCTGCGCAAGCAAGTAAAAGCCAATAATAGCCGGAGAATACAGAGCTGCTAAAATAATGTTCGGCAATTGCACCGTAAGCGCATTGAGCCCATCTTGCGGCATCCGATAGAGCGGGAAGCTCCGGTGCTCACGGGCTTGCGTCCATGCCTCGGTCGAATCATACGTAGAGTCGGGGATCACTTTACGCAGCTGAAAGGCTAAGACCGCAAGATGCACAGCCTGCTGAATGAAAGTGCCGACGATCAGCACTCCACCACCAAAGCCGAGTAGGCCACCGCCGATCTTGTAGCCATTGCCCAGCGCACAGGTTGACACTGAAGTGGTCGACATCGCACGAAAGCGTTTTTTACGAATCGCCCAATGCGTTGCTAGGCTCAACCAGCCACTGGTCAACACCAGTAAGGGCAGCCACACAAAATAACGTGCGAGCTCAGGTGCGCTGACTAGGTCTGCGAGCGAATGGCGCAACGGAAACAGCACGAGCAATGCGAGTAACACTGCGATAATAGTCCAGCTGCCTGCCAAACGCAGGAGACTCCATGCGCTGGCGTCTTCTTTCGGCAATACCACGGCCACGTCATAGCGCAGTGTGGCGATCGTCGCCGCCACCGCGGACACCGCCATAAACACCCCTAACAAGCCAAATTCCTCGGGCGTATACAGCCGCGTCAGGATTGGCGCGCAAGCGAGACCAACGAACTGAGCGATGGCACTGCCACTAGCAAGCGTGGTGACGTTTCGAAGAAACGCACTTGCTCGTAATTGATTCAATTTAGCTTGGATCACTTTTTTGACGAGTACTGGTATCTGAAAATAGGCGCGGCACGCACACGCGCGCAAAGGATTTTAAAAATGAACCCATGGCATGAAAGCAACCTGAGTGAATACGAATAAAACGACAATACTCCACGATATTACCACCCTTTAAATCGTACAGGCCTCTCAGTCGCTGACCGAAAGAATACTTTGGATCATACCAGATGCGGTTGCCATCAATTGTACATTCACCGCTGTAATGGCTGACGACATGGCAAGAAAAGCCAGACTTCAGAGCACGTAATGCATAATCCGCGTCTGCAATACCATGTATATACCAAGGACTCAAATTTCCAATTCCTTCAAAAACCGCACGTGAAACCAAACAAAAATTGCCAGTAATATTATCACACGGTTGAGGTGTGCCCGAAGGCGCAAGCTGCACACCATTTAACCGCGCGGAGTAAGTCAGCTCACCCAGATCAGGATCTTTAAATGCCCCTACCAAGAGCGATTCCATTGAACTTCGCTTCAAGCATTCATAATCTGCGAGGATGTGTTGAATCGCATCCTCGTAGATTAATGTGTCATCATTCAACCATAGATAAAAATCATACAATTTGGCACTCGCAGCAACATCCCAAGCCTTACGCATCCCCCCGGCCCAATACAGCGTGCCATCGCCCGCGATCGCATGCACATGCGGGAAGCGCTCCGCAACCTGATCTGCGGTGCCGTCGGTGGAGCCATCATCAACTAGGTAAACATCCAACTGCAATCCAGTTGGGATGCACGAGATAAATAGCCGTTCGAGGCAACGCAACGTCGTCTCGCAACGATTATGGCATGTCATTAGAACGGCCATCGTTTGCTTAGATTGTAATGTCATCGGTTCAAAACCTCTCGATACAGTTGCAAGTATTCTTTAGCAGCACGGGCAGGCTTAAAGCGAACCGACTGCCGTCTGGCATCATGCCCCATTCGAGTTCGTAGTCCGACATCATCAACCAACTGCATACAATACGCGATGACCTGATCAGTATTAAAGGGTTCGGCTTTGAAGCCGGTTTGCTCATGTATGACGATTTCGGCAGGACCTCCAACATCGTAACAGACTGTTGGCAAGCCACACGCTGCTGCTTCTGCGAGCGTTTTACCAAACGACTCCTGATGCGAAGGAGCTAGGAATAGGTCTGCAGCTCGATACACCTCTTTTAATTCCATCTGTTGTGGAACCGGGCCAAGATGAGTTGCTGGAATAGAGATTGAGGCCTTCAGATCGTCGGAGATGCTGCCAAAGGTAAGTAAATGCAGGTCACGTCGAGCATCCGGCTTAATGTGTTGGAGTATTTCATAGCCTTTGAAGGGAGAATCAAGATCCAGCGCTCCTGCAAGTAATATCGTGGCCTTTTCCGGAAGCTGTAACCGTCGACGGAGCTCTCCTCTCTCAGTCGATCCATCAGACTCAAAGAAGCTCGGATTAATCGAATTCAAGATCGTCGTCACAGTAGCTGTCCGCAGTAAACTGGATCGTTTAGCTCGCCGTGTGATCCAATCACTAATCCCCACATAACGAATATCCTCAGGCAAACGGGTTTTCTGTCTCTGAATAAACGTGCTCAAATCGTACAATCTATGAGAATTCAGCATTGGGCATTGCCCGCACTCCATCTCAAATTTCTGACACTCCCCAGTATAATGACAGCCTCCCGTATAGGGCCATTCATCTCGAAGTGTCCAAACCACAGGCTTATTAAATGCAGCGATTTGCCGTAAACTGAGCATACTGCCATTCACCCAATGTAAATGAATGATATCGCTATTCTGTAACAGCGCTCGCCGTTGAAAAAGCGGATTGCCGACTTGCCCGAGTGAGAATGGCAGTCCACGCCGACCACTCAATATCCTTACTAATCCAGTTTCAAAACGTGGCAAAACCTTCTCTATCCCAGCACTCAGTATCTGCGATTGAATCATGCGCTCAGCAGAACTAATAGTACATTCCCTCGGGCCATTCCCATAAAGAAAAGTCGATGTTACGCCTAGGTCTAGTAGCGACTCATGCAGACCGACAGCTCCCAAAGCCGCTCCCCCACAGGCTCCTGCATTTAGATGTAAAACCCGAATCGGTTGCGCTAAAGAATCTGTCATTCAAATAGAGAATATAGTGCTGTCTTTGTCAGCTGAATCCAATCACAAACAAATCGTCTGCAACTTTCACTGAACAATTGTTGCTGGCCTTCAGATGCATTATGAATTGAACTCAAAACCACCAACCAAGGCTCCCGATTTTCCAAGGATAAATCCCAGCCAATCCCCTGCGCTTCCAACCCGCGCCAGGGCGTCTGGTCACTGATCAACACCGGAATGCCGGCCTGCAGCGACTCCAACACGGTATAGCTGAAGTTCTCCGTGCGGCTAGGCATGAGCATCGCGTGGTAAGAGAGGCCTGCACCCAAGGGCGTAATAAAGGGAGGGGGGATGAGAGATGAGGAGGAAGGTGGGAGACCTGAGACTTGAGAGCTGAGACCGGAGAGCTGAGAGCTGAGGCCTGAGGGCTGCAGGCGGGTTTGGAGTGCCTCGGGTGATAACTGGCCAATGAAATTGACTTGAATCGTGCTTGGCAGTTTGGCGCTGAGGCTGTGCAGCTTTGCTTCATAAGCAGCACTACCCGAACCAATTAAATCGTAGATCACAAGCCGCTCAGGGTGCGCCTGCGCGAATTCTTTGAGCAGCTCAAAGGCAAACGGTAGATTTTTTTCCGGTGACAAGCGGCCGAAATAGACCAGGTGGAGGGAGGTGGGTTGAGACTTGAGAGGCGAGACCTGAGACTTGAGGGATCCAGCTTTGCTGGAGTGTGAAGGTGGAAAAGTATTAAGGTGTGGAGGGAGAGCTGAGGGCGGAGGCTTGAGATTTGAGGGAGGAGCACTGAGCGTTGGGGGTTGTTCGTTGTTGGTTGTTGGTTGTCCTGTGCTTTCCACATTTGCGCTTCGTCCACTTGTTCCGGTTCGCTTCGCGCCCGGTCTTGTCGTCACTCCGTTCCTCGGAACACTTTCACTCCGCGCGAAGCGCGGTGCCATCGGCACTTCGCGGATCTGTGCGGCTGCGCCAAACACGGCGTGGATCTGCTCAGACTCGCGCTCCGAGGCTGCGTGCCAAATGACGTCGCGATAGAGGCTGCGTACTTTCGCATAAGCCAACCAGGCTTGCTTGCGCACGCGATGATACGCCAAGGCCGCTGTAGAAAGATTGCCGTGCGGGGCGAGCAGCACCGGGATTGCCTGAAGCGCCCGCTCCTTTCGGCGCAATTTGAGATAGGTCCGTGTCAGCTCGGGCAGTGCGCCGTTCAAATAAACCCAGTCGGGCTGGACGAGTTGAACTTGCTCCAACAGTTGCGCAGCTAGATTCTTGCCATCCGTATAATAAACCGAGGCCTGCGCCTGCGGGTGCCAGACATTTGGCTCTAGCTCGTCATACGCGCTGGACTCCAAGTAATCATGGTTGCGGGTGAAAATAAAAAACTGGTGCTCGGGATGCAGGTGATCGACCAAATTGATCAATGCCCGCACAGGGCCACCGCCGAGGGTGCCGGGTAAATAACTTTCGATGCAGACGAAGATTTTCAAAGTGTACTACGCCTACGGCGTGATGATTAATGACTGATGATTAATAGGTGATGGCGAAGCAGTCTCACCGCGGTGGCCTGCGATTATGGAGTGAGAGAGTGGCTGGGGTTGTGTAATGCTAAGATCAGTCATCACTCATACTGCCAGTTAAAATTAATTTGAGCCGCTCTACGCCGGCTTCAGCAGTATAGGCTTCGGCACGCTTGCGATTTTCGCAGCGTTGCAAGTCAGTCAAGGGACCAAGCCGTAACGCATCCGATAAAATTTTCGGCCACATTCTCTCAGCTTCAGTCGGTAACTTGAACGAGTCTAAGGCCAAATCAGCCGCACCGCATGCGGTGCTGGCAATCGGTTGGCAGCCATGGCGTAAAGACTCTGGAATCGTCATCCCCCACCCATCCGCACGACTCGGCTGAATCAGATAATCTGCGACGGCATAATAGGCTCCGACTTCTCCTGCAGGTACAGTGGCATGCCACTCAACCTTTGCTGCAATACCCAAGCGTTCTGCTAATAATTGTAGCTTACGCCGAACCGGACCCTCGCCAAGTAAAGTCAGATGCCAGTCATATTCTTGGTCACGAAGGGCTGCAAATGCACGCAGCATTCGGTCTAAGCCTTTAAGTGAGATCAATCGCCCAACATACAAGAACTGAACTTTAGAATTCTGCTCAAGATGCATCAATTCGGGAAACCCAGACAGTGGCTGATCATAATAAGCAAACCGATATACCGGCACGCGGCGCCGTAGAATACTCGAATAAAAATCAACGCCTCGTTGCCCAAGCGCCAACACACCATCTAACTGCGCACTCAAAGAATACCCATTCCATCGATATTTTAACCATCTCAGATAGCCCGCGTATCCATACTGCGGTGGCGCCTCAGCATATGCAAAGACACGGCTTTTTCGCTGACGCGAAAATCGCCCAAACACTTCCCAAAGAGTCCCGTGCGTCTTGAAGCCGGTAAAGATATGCAGATGCTGCGCACTATCTTGAGGCTGTTCATTGGGCTTAA
>Ga0115568_10000405_pt1 | contig 31911 bp, 26 predicted proteins | sample COGITO_mtgs_1204_FD_87296 | JGI IMG/M metagenome (GOLD analysis project Ga0115568, IMG submission 87296) | Pelagic marine microbial communities from North Sea - COGITO_mtgs_120426 | ecosystem: Environmental > Aquatic > Marine > Epipelagic | place: Germany:Helgoland, sampling site Kabeltonne...
GCGTTCGCTTACTTGAGTATAATCAATTCAACGCGGCGGTCTTGACCCGATTCGGATTTCGATAGTCCAGCGGTTGCTTCCAAGCTGCCTTTGGACAGTGTATCGATACGGTCGGTGCTGACTCCGAGTGTGGCGAGGTAGTCGCGGGCGCTGTTGGCGCGGCGGTCACCCAGTGCGAGATTGTAGTCTTCGGTGCCATACCAGTCGCAGTGACCTTCCATCAGAAGTTCGTCGCTGGGGTTTTCCATCAGATGAGTGGCCGCGTTCTGAAGCTTGGAACGTTCGGCTGCGGCAATTGAGGAGGAGTCGAATCCGAAGTATACTGGCTGCAGGACGCCTCTAACCATTTGACGCCCGTTGTAAGTGTTGGCCCCCAGGTCAATGCCGTCGCCGAGTGCGCGTGGCTCTAGGTCTGTTCCCCATCCTGTGCCGTCGCCGGCAGGGATGATGCTATCGCCGATGTCACTGCTTTTACTGCTCGATGAGCCAATAGTGGTGCCGACGGGGGTGGGATCTTGCTTCTTTGTACAAGCAGGGAGGACAAAGGCGGCCAGAATTAAAGAGAGTGCGATGCGAAGCGACTTAAACATAGTGTTGGGAATTTGGTATTATGAATTGTAACGCGCAAACATTTTCCTATCTCTCAGATGAGAAAAGCAGAGCCAGCGTGTGTTTCATTTTCAGTTTACTTTTTTATGACAACTTCTCCACTCATTCTTCTCATTGATAATGGCTCGCTCCGACCGGATGCGACGATGGGGTTGCGTCGGTTGGCGAAGTTGCTCACGGAACGCAGTGGGCGAAAGATTGAGCCTGTGAGTTTGCTGCATTCGAGCAAAGTGCCGGCTGCGGACTTGGGTGGTGTGCGTGCGCAAATCGTTAAGCCGAGCTTGCGGCGATTCATTGATGCAGGTGCTCGCGAGATTGTGTGCCTTCCTCTGTTCCTTGGCCCGAGCCGTGGAATTACCGAATATTTAGCGACATTGATTGATGGCGCTAAGGCGGACGCGCCGGATGTGAAGGTCCTGATCGCGGACACGTTGGCGGGGGCGGATGTAGATGATCCGGATGTGCGTTTGGCAGAGATGTTGGCGGCGCATGTTCGGCAAACGATCGGAGCGGAGGGATTTTCGAATCCGCAGGTGGCATTGGTCGATCATGGCACGCCTGCCGAACCGGTCAACCGGCTGCGCAATGCAGTCGCTCGGCAGCTCGCAGTTTGCCTCGGGGCGGAAGTTGCTACGGTGGTGGCGAGCTCGATGGAACGACGTGCGGGTGCGGAATACGATTTTAATGAGCCGTTGCTCGAGAACTTGGATCAACTCGAAGGCTTCACGGCAGGGGAGTTGATTGTCTCACTGTTTTTTCTTCTGCCGGGGCGTCATGCCGGAGCGGCGGGCGATGTGGCGGAGATTTGTAATGCTTTAGTTGAGCGTGCGGCCTTCAGTCGTATCGAAATGACACCTTTAATCGGTGAGCACCCAGTATTGTTGGATATTTTGGAAGATCGTCTTCAGTCAGCTCTGGCTCGACTGGAAGCCGGTGCTGTTGGCGGGGCTTAGTTGTCGCCGATTTGGACCAGTCCATTACTGATCGCATAGCGTGTTAAGCTGGCTACATCGTGTAGGTCGAGCTTGCGCATCAAGTTGGTGCGATGGTTTTCCGCGGTCTTGACGCTAATTTGCAGCTTCGCCGCGATATCACGCGTGCTGTTGCTTTCGGCAATCAGTTGTAGGATTTCGCGTTCGCGTTTCGTCAACATGTTGATGCCCGAATCGCTTGTGCGCGGGTCGGCCATTGCATCGCGCAGCAGTAGGGCTACTTCCGGTCCAAAGTAGCTGCCGCCGCTGGATACGATTTCGATGCCTTTTTTGAGTTCAGCCAGTGGGGCTGACTTTTCGACAAATCCGTGCGCGCCAGCCTGTAATAGCTCGCGGACCAATCCTGCAGTTTGGTAACCTGAAAAAATGAGAACCCGCGTCTCGGGGATTTCTTTGGAGAACCTGCGCAACACCTCTATTCCGTTAAGGTGTGGCAGCATGACATCCAAAATCACACAGTCGGGTTTTAATTCGAGACATTGCTCGCAGCCTGCGAGGCCGTCGCCGCTTTGCATGACAACTTCATATTCCTCTCGAGTGAGGATCGCCTGAATGAGCATTTCGCGGATCGCGGTTTGATCTTCAATGATGGCGACTGTTTTCATGAAGTCGGGTGGCGGAGAGAGAGGGATTCGAACCCTCGGAACCTTTCGGCTCAATAGTTTTCAAGACTACCGCATTCGGCCACTCTGCCATCTCTCCTCAAAATTGATGAATGATTGCTTAGGGGATGATTTGGTAAGTGCAAGATGTTAAATGGAAACTGTTAATTTTTTTTGATGATACATACTTAATCTAGCGTATATTACGTTTGGATCAATCAATAGAACAAGTTTCTGTCTAAACTTCGGTATTGGATCGCTTCGAGTAGATGTGGCGTCTCGATCGTGTCGCTGCTGGCGAGGTCGGCGATGGTGCGCGCAACCTTTAGAATTCGGTCGTAGGCACGCGCAGAGAGTGCTAGCTGTTCCATTGCCTGTTGCAACAGGTCGCCTTGCTCTTTGTTGATTTCGCAATACCGCCGAATGTCTGAATGCGACATGCGTGCATTGCAGCGCGCGGATGGATCGCCACCGCTGGCAAAGCGCTCGTTTTGCTGAGCACGTGCGGCTTCGCAACGCTCGCGGATGACGGCTGAGCTTTCACCTGGTTGGGTGCTGCGTAGTTCTTGGATGCGTAATGAGGGCGCTTCGATGTGGATGTCGATACGGTCCAGTAAGGGGCCGCTGATTTTAGAGCGATAGCGTTGAATTTGCGGTACGGAGCAGCGGCATTCGCGCGCGCTGTCGCCAGTATAGCCACAGGGGCAGGGGTTCATCGCGCAGACGAGCATGACCGCGCACGGTAGGTTGATTTTGCCGGCGCTACGGGAAATCGTGACATTGCCGTCTTCGAGGGGCTGGCGCAGTACTTCAAGTGCGGAACGCTTAAACTCCGGCAGTTCGTCGAGAAACAGTACGCCGTTGTGTGCGAGTGAGATTTCGCCGGGGCCGGGGATGGTGCCGCCGCCGAGTAGGCCGACGTCGCTGATGGTATGGTGGGGCGCGCGGTAGGGGCGCTGGAAACAGCGATTTTCGTTGCGCAGGGTGCTGCCGGCGGCGGATTGGATACTGAGGATTTCGAGGAATTCATCGACGCTCGGGCGCGGCATGATGGTGGGGATGCGCTTGGCGATCATTGACTTGCCCGATCCCGGGCTGCCGATCATCAGCAAGTTGTGGCCACCGCTGACGGCGATCTCCACTGCACGGCGTACGCCGTGTTGGCCTTTAACCTCAGAGAAATCCAGTCGTTGGGTTTCGGGGGGTGTTTGGAAAAAGCTGCTGTTGTTGGATGCGAGCGGTTGTATCTCACATTCGCCATTTAGGAAGCGCACCGTTTGGTCGAGGCTGTCGACTGGGTAGACTTTAACATCGTTGACCAGCGCCGCTTCATCGGCGGACTCCGCGGGAACGATCAGACCGTGCTTGCCGGTCTTTCGGGCCAACATTGCCATGGCTAGGGAGCCGCGGACGGGGCGGGTCTTTCCCGAGAGACTGAGCTCCCCGGCAATGAGGAAATCGTCGAGCCGGTCTTTGTGGCATTTTTTCATCGACGCAAGGATGCCGATGGCGATCGGGAGATCGTAGGCGGGCCCTTCTTTGCGCAGTCCGCCAGGGGCGAGGTTGATGGTGGTGCGTGCGGCTGGCATGCGATAGCCGCTATTGCTGATTGCGGAGAACACGCGATCCTGTGATTCTTTGACGGCGGCATCGGGGAGGCCGACTAAAATAAATTTGAGTTCACCGACTTCACCTGTATTAACTTCTACTTGAACCGGGTGGGCGTCGACTCCAATCAGAGCAGCGGACTGTGTTATTCCTAGCATAGTTCTATTGTTCCAGTCGGTAGCTAACGTGATTAACTATTTGCATCTATCTATGTAATAGTGTGTTTTCTTGGGCTAAAGCGAACGATTATCAGGATTTTGAAAATAGGACTTACAGGTGGAATCGGTTGTGGTAAATCGACGGTGGTACAGCTGTTTGCTGAGGCTGGCTGGCGCACGGTCGAGACGGATGCGATTGTTCGTGATTTGCTCACCAACAATGAAACAGTGCTTGCTGCGTTGCGGGCTCGCTGGGGCGCGGCGGTCTTTCACGTGGACGGTACCGTCGACCGGAAATCAGTCGCGCAGCGAGTGTTTACGGATGAGACCGAGCTGGTTTGGCTGGAAGGGCTGCTGCATCCGCTTGTGCGCGCAGTGTGGGAGGGGGCATTTGCGGCGGCGCCCGAGGCCGATTGGCTTGTTGAGGTGCCGCTCCTGTTTGAAAAAAGGCTTGAAACTCAGTTTGATTTGATTGTCTGTGTTACAAGTCCGCCCGAGATAGTAGAAAGCCGTATGGTTCGCAGAGGTTACTCGGGTGTTGAGATTGAGCAGCGTCGACAACGGCAAATGCCTCTTGAGGAAAAAGCCCGTCGCGCAGACTGTGTGATCTCAAATGGCGGTAGCCTTGAATTTCTGAAACAACAAACGAAGCGATTTATTGCACAGGTCAAGACGCGTTAATGCATTGCCACTGTGACGATGGAAAACGTTGCGTCCTCCCTTTACTGACGAACCTCGCATTCAATTGCATTTATTTAGCCCATGAGCTCTGAAGACGAAAACAACACTTTTGCCAACGACACAGCTTCCCCTGAGGATGCTCCAAAGCCCGCTCGTAAGCGTGCCGTGAAGAAGAAGGTCGCAAAAAAGGCCGCGAAAAAAGCGACCAAAAAGGCGGCCAAGAAGGTTGCTCGAAAAAAAACAGTGGCTGGCGAGGCGAAGGTGCCTGAACAGTCGGATATGTTTGCCGCTGAAGGGCTGCCCGCCGCATCGCCCAGTCCAGCAGTGGCCGCGCCGAAGGCAGAAGCGCGTGCCGATCGTGACTTTGTTCCTTCTGAAGTGCCGTCCGGAAGCGCGCGTGCTTCGGCCGTGGTGTGGTCATCGGATGATCCGGAGCCTGCTGCAGAGTCACAGGCAGTGGCCAAGTCAGAGGAATCGGCACCAAAGGAGGAGTCGCCCCGCGAGGCTCGGCAGGATGACGGCAAGCCGCGCGATACTCGATCGCGTGACGGCAAGCCTCAGGGCCGGCGAAATGAACCGAGTGGCGGCCAACGTAACCAGCGTCGTGAGCGCGGTGGCGAGCGCAATGAGCGCGGTGGTGAGCGCGGTGGTGAGCGCAATGAGCGCGGTGGCGAGCGTCCCGGCCGGAATGGTAAATTTAAGAACAAGGGCGGGCATGCCGGAGGTCACCAGCCCAAGAAGGGCAAGGGCCGTTGGGCGAACAAGAAGAAGCACGCTCGCGAGGAAGATTCTCCGATTGAGTTAGGCGACCTGCTCCATTTTGAGCTGTTTGAGGAGTTTGACGGGATTCTCAAGCTCGCTGAAGAGATGCGTTCGGGCATCGGCCCAGGGCTTGATTTTAACCGTATCTACGATGTGGGTTTGCCTGAGTTGCGTGCTGAGGTCGCTGCGGCTGAAGCGGAGCTGCCACATGCGCCGAACCGTGATCAGTTGTTGAACATATTAATCGCCAAGGCGGGGGAGGCGAAGGTTCAAATCTCGAGTATAGGTATTTTTGAGCCGCTCGAAGATGATGCCGGTGGGTTGCTCGTCTACGAGCGTGATAATTATCGGATTAAGGCACTCAGTGCGTATGTGCCGCAGGCGTTTGTGGAGCGTTATGGCTTGCAGCGTGGTCACATCGTCAAGGCGCAGTTGCATCCGCAGCGTGAAAACGAGTCCTGCCCGTTTGTGGTGTGTATTCAGCAGGTGATGGATCGCGATCCAGAAACGCTTAGTGAAATTGTCCCCTTTACCGAGGGCATTCCTTATTACCCGCTGGAGCGTATTTTGATGGAATCCGGCACCGAGTCGAAATCGGAGAACCTATCGATGCGTGTCGTTGACTGTTTGACCCCGGTTGGATTCGGCCAGCGTGGCCTGATTGTTGCCCCGCCGCGCACGGGTAAAACCGTGTTGATGCAGGGCATGGCCAATGCCGTTCAGAAAAACTATCCGGATGCGCATTTAATTATCCTGCTGATTGATGAGCGGCCCGAGGAGGTGACGGATTTTCGCCGTCAGGTGACGGGGGAAGTGATTAGCTCGACTTTTGACGAGTCGGCCGAGAGTCACGTGCATGCCGCGGAAATGGTCATTGAGAAGGCCCGCCGCATGGTTGAAGTCGGTAAAGACGTGGTGATTCTGCTCGATTCGATTACCCGTTTGGCGCGTGCCTACAACACGACGATGCCCAACAGTGGCAAGATTTTGTCTGGTGGTGTGGAGGCCAGCGCGCTGCAAAAACCCAAGCGTTTCTTCGGTTCTGCGCGTAACATCGAGGGCGGCGGCAGTCTCACGATTATTGCAACTGCGCTGGTCGAAACCGGCAGTAAGATGGACGAAGTGATCTTTGAGGAGTTCAAAGGCACTGGTAATATGGAGTTGCACTTGGATCGCGGTCTCTCTGACAAACGAATTTTCCCTGCGCTGAGCATGGATAAGAGCGGGACTCGCAAAGAAGAGTTGTTGTATCACCCCGACGAAATGCTGAAAATTTATTCATTGCGCAGAGCAATGAAAGGGCTACCGTCTATTGACGCTATGGAAATGCTCATTCAGCGCATTAAGAAAACCAACACCAATGCGGAGTTTTTGATGAGCGTTTCTCGTTAGTCTTTGCTTTTTCCCCGATCCCCATTAGACTTATAAATCAGTGACTTCAGCCGACGAATTTGTTCTCCAGTTACTTATTGATAAAGGGATCATCGATTCCGCAGGTATTGAAGGTGCCAAATTGCAGGCTGTGGAGCAAGCTGGTGATGAGGATATCGGAACCCTCGACTTGTTGGTTCGTGAGGATGCCGTCACGCAGCAGCAAATCGCTTTTGTACTGGCTGAAGAGTTTAACATGGAGGTCGTCGACCTCGAAGAAGTTCGTGTTACAGCCGAAGCGCTGGAGATCCTACCCTTCGAGCTTGCCGATCGCTATAAAGTGTTTCCGCTGGAAGCAGATGATCACGAAGTCGAACTGGCGGTCTTTGACCCGTTGGACATGGATGCGATTGATAGTATCAGTCACGTCATTCAGCGTTCGATTTCATGTCGTGTCGCTCCACTCGAAGCGATTGAGAAAGCCATTGATCAGTATTACGATGGCGTGCAAACCGAGCAAGTCGACAGTCTGCTGTCGGGGATGGAAATCGGGGGCGACGTGGCGATGCCGACTGGCAGCCAAGCCGAGGTAGCTGAAGAAGAGGCGCCGATCATTCGTTATGTCCACATGGTAATTTCTGAAGCGCTGAAACGGCGAGCTTCGGATATTCACATGGAACCTTTAGAGAAGCGATTCCGTGTGCGTTACCGGATTGATGGCGTGTTGCACGAAGTGGAAAATCCACCGAAGCGTTTGCAGCCATCGATCATTTCGCGTATTAAGCTCATGTCGAATGTGAGCATTTCTGAGAAACGGGTGCCGCTGGACGGCCGTATCAATATTAAAGTCGGTGCCAAGGTGATCGATCTTCGTGTCTCGACGCTGCCGACTGCTTTTGGTGAAAGTATCGTGATGCGTATTTTGGACAAAGAAGCTCTGAGTCTCGGCCTGCCTGAGCTTGGCTTCTTTAGTGATGACCAAGCCACTTTCGAGCGTATTATCGCGATGCCTGACGGTGTTTTTCTGGTTACCGGTCCGACGGGTTCGGGTAAATCGACTACTCTATACACTGCGCTCAATTGTATCAATCAACCTGATCGTAAGATTATCACGGTGGAGGATCCAGTTGAGTATGAGATGTCAGGCGTGAATCAGGTTCAGGTGCGTCGTGAGGTCGGGATGACCTTCTCGGTTGCACTGCGTTCCATGTTGCGCCAGGCTCCAAACATCATTTTGGTCGGGGAAATTCGCGATATGGAGACGGCGGAAATTGCGATTAACGCGGCGTTGACCGGACATATGGTTTTCAGTACGCTGCATACTAATGATGCGCCGAGTGCAATTAGTCGTTTGGTTGACATCGGAATTAAGCCTTTCCTTGTTGCGGCTGCTTTGCGTGCGGTGCTTGCTCAGCGTTTGGTGCGTAGGAACTGCCCGAACTGCAAGCAGCCATACGAGCCGGATGAGAAGCTACTTAGTTCGTTGGGTATTCGCGCCGATCAAGCTCTGGATGCGAGCTTCATGAAAGGAGTGGGTTGTGGGAATTGTAATTCAAACGGTTTTCGAGGTCGTGTGGGCCTTTTCGAGTTGTTCCTGATGAACGAAGAGCTGCAACAAATGATCTACGATGACGCGAGCTTGGTCGCCTTGCGCGCTAAATCGAGAGAGATGGGGATGCGGACCATGCGTGAGGATGGTGTACGCAAGGTGATTGCGGGCGTCACAACCGCAGGAGAGGTACTCAATGCGACGGTGGCGGGGTCCAATTAATCCCCGTCAAGCACTAGAAATAGCAATTCTTGCACTACGATGAGTTACGAAATTAACGATTTACTGGAGTTAATGGTCGACCAAGGGGCGTCCGACCTACACTTGCAGGTCAAGCAAGCGCCCACCCTGCGAATGTCCGGCAGCATGATGCCAGTGGAGGGGCCGTCACTGACTTCGCAAGATACGGAGGATATGATGAAGGCGATCACATCTTCAACCAACCAGGAGCAATTAAAAACCACTGGTGGTACCGATTTTGGTTTTGCTTACATGGATCGTGCCCGCTTCCGCGTCAGTGTGCTTCGCGCCAAAGGGGCCTACGGAATTGTGCTCCGGCAGATCCCGAATGATTTATATGCACTCAGTGATATTGGTCTGCCGGATAAGATTAAAGAACTGATCAGCCGTCCGAGAGGGCTTGTTCTGGTGACCGGGCCGACGGGTTCCGGCAAGTCGACGACGCTCGCCTCAATGGTCAACTGGATCAACTGTAACCTCGATGGTCATATTATTACCGTTGAGGATCCGATTGAGTATTATCATGAGCATAAGAATTGCATCGTGACTCAGCGTGAAGTTGGCAATGATGTGACTTCTTTTTCCAGCGCCATCCGCGGTGCGCTGCGTCAAGACCCTGATGTAATTCTGGTTGGGGAAATGCGAGACCTCGAAACGATTGAAGCGGCGGTGAGTGCCGCCGAGACCGGTCACTTGGTTTTCGCGACCTTGCACACCACAGGTGCGGCACGTACGGTTGATCGTATTGTAGATGCGTTTCCCGCCAATATGAAGGATCAGATTCGCACGCAGTTGGCCTCCTCTATTGTTGCGGTCATTTCTCAAGTGTTGTGTAAGAAAAAAAGTGGAGGGCGTATCGCTTCTTTCGAAATAATGGTAACCACCAACTCGATCGCGCAGCTCATCCGAGAGAATAAAACGTACCGTATCAATTCCGATATTCAGACTGGCGCGAGCCATGGCATGATTGCTTTGGATGCGCATCTGTTGAGTCTCTACAATCGTGATTTGATCAGCGCCGAAGAGGCACTGGTCAAATCTCAACTTCCCAATGTCATGCGCGATAAGCTTATCGAGAATGGCGCCATTTTGCCCCACCTATAATTCAACCGTCGATTAACGGCTAAAATACCCGATGTTTGAAGATCATAACGCTACTGTCTATGAAATCATTAGCTCCGCTGAGCTGCTTGATCGTGAGCAGCTTGATGAGTTGAATGACTCGCACCTCCAGACGGGTAAATCGCTGGCAGATGCTGTGATCGATTCGGGGGTGGTTGAACGCTCTGCAATTTTGGGTGCCGTGGCCGCATATCTCGGCTGTGACTACCTAGCTGACATGCCCGTCACCATTGACTCGCATATTGCTTCTTCAGTCAACGCCGCTACGGCGCATATGTATGCTGTCGTGCCTTATGAGGTAGATGAGACTTCGGTTTCGTTGTTGGCGAAAGATCCGTTTAATTCGAGTATTATCGATGATCTGACCTTCAGTCTCAATAAGGACATTCATATTGTTGTTTGTAATCCTGATGACATTGATTCGCTGGTCGTTTCAACATACGGCGAAGAGGACTCCTCGGTTGATGAAATTTTGGGAGATTTGGGAGATAGTATCAATGAGGTTGAAGAGGAGCTTTCCGAATCCGATCTGACTGAAATTGCGAATCAAACCCCGATTATTCGTTTTGTGAACCTAGTCTTACAGCAAGCGATTAAAGATAAGGCATCCGATATTCATTTCGAACCCTTTGAGGACGAGTTTAGGATTCGTTATCGCATTGATGGCGCACTCTATGAAATGGCGCCGCCCCCGAAGCGTCTCGCCATTCCTGTGATTTCACGCGTGAAGGTGCTGTCTAACATGAACATCTCGGAGTCGCGCATTCCGCAGGATGGTCGTATTAAAATGACAATAGCCGGGCGTCCGGTTGATTTGCGTGTGTCGACCTTACCGACTCAGTTCGGCGAGAGTGTGGTGCTGCGTGTGCTTGATAAATCGGTCGTCAATCTGGATCTCGAGGCCCTGAGTTTGCCGAATGATATTCTTGAAACGATACGCGAGCTCGTCAGACGTCCTAATGGCATTTTTATTGTGACCGGACCCACCGGTTCGGGTAAGACCACCACTTTGTACAGTGCTCTGAGTGAAGTGAATAGCGTTGAGACTAAAATTCTGACCGCCGAGGACCCGATCGAGTATGAGATCGAGGGCATCATGCAGGTCGCGGTGAATCACCAGGTCGGTCTTGATTTCTCCCGAGTCTTGCGTGCTTTCCTTCGTCAAGACCCTGATAAAATTATGATCGGTGAGATTCGTGACTTGGAAACGGCACAAATCGCGGTGCAGGCTTCCCTTACCGGGCACGTTGTGTTGAGCACGCTGCATACCAATGACGCTCCTGGTGCGGTGACCCGACTCATTGACATGGGCCTTGAGCCGTTTCTAATCTCCGCCTCGCTTGAGGCGATTCTGGCTCAGCGCCTAGTCCGGCGTATTTGTAAAAACTGTCGCACAGCATACGAGCCTAGCCACGATTTGGTTGAAATTCTCGATGTGGATCCGCTTGAAATTGCGGATAAGGACTTTTTCTACGGCGAAGGTTGCCCGCAATGTAGTAGCACTGGTTACCGCGGACGGGTCGGGCTTTTCGAAATGATCGTTGTTTCCGATGCGATTCGAGAGTTGATCAATGAGCGTGCCCCGACACTTGCGATTAAGCAGAAAGCGCTAGAGCAGGGTATGCGGAGCTTGCGTGATGATGGCCTGCGTGCAATCTTCGACGGTAATACTACGATCGAAGAAATTATCAAATACACATAATCAACTCTCAATCAGTACCCTATGGCTAAGTTTAAATATACGGCGATCGACCAAAATGGTAAGCAAAAGGCCGGTATGGTTGAGGCCGCTGACCAAGATGAAGCGAATGCAAAGGTGAGCGGCATGGGCCTGATGCCCACAAGTGTGGCTCAAACCGACGAATCCGCTGCGAATGCGGAGGCTACGCCAGCCAAAGCGAAGTCAGCTGGTTTTTCATTCGGTAAGGTGATCAAGACTGAAGAATTGACCACTTTTACCCGCCAGTTAGCCACATTGTTACAGGCTGGTTTACCCTTGCTGCGTGCGTTGGAAGTGATGACTCGGCAGGAGCGTAATCCACGCTTCAAAGCATGCTTGGAGCAGATCGCTGACCAAGTGAAATCGGGTAACACTTTTTCCGATGGGCTCATGCAGTATCCGAAGATTTTTGACCGCTTATTCATTAACATGGTCCGCGCCGGCGAGGCTGGGGGGGTGTTGGATGTTGTTCTTTCCCGTTTGGCAGGCTTTATGGAAAAAGCCCTGAAAACAAAGAAAAAGGTCCAGTCTGCGATGATTTATCCGGTCGTGGTTGTTGGTGTGGCGGTTTCGATTGTTGTGCTGCTGATGGTTGTAGTGGTTCCTAAGTTTCAAGACATTTTCAATGACATGCTCGGCGGCGCTGCACTGCCTGGTCCAACGCGATTGGTAGTCGGGATTAGTAACTTCCTTAAGGACAACATTATCATCTCCCTCGGCTTAGGGGTTGCTTGCTTCTTCGGAGTTAAGTTTTTACTGCGGACTAAGCTGGGCAGCAAAGGCTTTAATTGGTTTTCGATCAATGCGCCGAAGTTGGGCGATCTCGTCAGCAAGGTGAATATCGCACGTATTACCCGCACCTTTGGTACACTGCTTTCCAGTGGTGTGCCGATTCTACAAGCGCTTACGATCACGCAAGATATTACTGCCAATGTCTTCTACTCGAATGCGATCAATCGTATTCATGATTCTGTGCGTGATGGTGAATCGCTTTCCGCCCCGATGGGACGTGAAAAAGTCTTCCCTGATATGGTCACCAGTATGGTCGATGTGGGCGAAGAAACCGGTGAACTGTCGGAAATGCTGAACCGTATCGCGGATAACTACGACGAAGACGTGGACAACGCGGTGGCCGGTATCACTTCGATTATCGAGCCAATTATGATCGTTTTCCTTGCAGTCGTTGTCGGGTTTATCGTCATCGCGCTGTTCCTACCGATCGTCGAAATTATCAAGCAGCTGAGTGGCTGATGCGACTCCGTGCGAATGTTTAAAACCCGCGATCAATGTGACGCGGGTTTTTTTCGGCGTGCTGCGCCTAGACTGGGCCTTTAGTTTGCGCTCTAGGCGGGCGTTTGGATACAGTGCACAAGGATTTGCTTTACCCATGATGACAAAGTCTTTCTGCTAAGCGCCTCAATGAATACGATTTTAATAGCTTTTATTTTCCTGCTAATTCTCAAACTTGTGACCAGTACGATTCTGGATTTAATCAATTTGAGCTACGTGAAACGACAATCTTCGGCGGTGCCTGACAGCTTTCGTGATTTCATTGATCTGCCCACCTACCGTAAGTCGATCGATTACACTGTCGCTAAGACACGTTTTGGCCGGATTAACGATGTGTATGACTCCGCGATACTCGCCGGTGTGATTCTGTCGGGCTTGCTGCCATGGCTGTATGGCAGCTTGAGTGCCGTTTTTGGTTCTGGGATTTGGGGGCAAGCACTTGTACTTTTCGTAGTCGCGATTGTCCTTGGACTGCCTGGTTTGCCCTTTGACTGGTGGAGCACCTTTCGCTTGGAGGAGCGCTTTGGTTTTAACAAGAGCAGTCAGAAACTGTGGGTCGTGGATAAGATCAAGGGGCTGATTGTTGGCTTCGTGATTGGCTATCCTTTATTGACACTGCTGGTCTTCTTGGTGACTGCTGCAGGTAGCCTGTGGTGGGTGTGGGGCTTCGCAGTCTTTTTTCTATTTCAACTGGTCATGGTCGTGGCGTATCCGATGTTCATTATGCCGCTGTTTAATAAGATGGAGCCGATGGAGGAGGGGGAGCTGAAAGATCGTTTGTTCGCGTTGGCGGACCGCACCGGCTTTAAGGCGCAAACGATTCTGGTCATTGATGGCAGTAAGCGTTCCGGTCACTCCAATGCATTCTTTTCTGGCTTCGGTCGTTTTCGCCGCATCGTGCTCTATGATACATTGATCGAGCAAATGGGTCACGAAGAGTTGGAAGCGGTATTGGCGCACGAGATCGGTCATTACAAACTCGGGCACATCCCTAAGATGATTACGCTCTCGGGTGGGATGACGCTGGGCATGTTCGCCTTGCTGGGGTGGCTCGCTGGAGGGACTTGGTTTGCGGAGGGTTTTGGGTTCAGTCAGGATGTTGCCGGGCAGATTGTTCCTGTGCTGCTTCTGTTTATGCTCATCAGCGGGTTGCTTACATTTTGGCTCTCGCCTTTCACTAGCATGTGGTCGCGTACGCATGAATATGAGGCCGATGCGTTTGCCCGCGATGCGATGGAATCAGCCGAGCCGCTGATTCGCGCCTTGCGCAAGCTGCACAAGGAGAACCTGAGTAATTTGACGCCGCATCCGATCTATAGTAGGTTCTATTATTCGCATCCAACTTTGTTGGAGCGCGAACGTTCGTTGCTTCAAAGTTAGCGACGGTTATATTTTTTGGATATGATACGCCTAGTATGTTGCCTTTTTTTGTGGTTCATACTGGCGCTCACTGGTGGACTGTCTGTTTCCGCTCAGTCGACTCGAATTGCGACCTACAATCTACGTAATTATCTGCTGATGGATCGACATGTGGAGGGCGTTTGGCGCCCCACATACCCGAAGCCAGAAGCAGAGAAGGCGAAGGTGCTTGAGGTGATTCATGCCGCGGATCCGGATGTCCTTGCGCTGCAAGAGATCGGTGCTGCGCCCTTTCTGTGGGAATTGCGTGCGGATCTCGCCTTGGAAGGGAGCGATTATCCATATGCAATTCACATGAACGGGGTGGATGATGTACGCCACCTGGCCATTTTGTCCAAGCAGCCCCCGCTCGAGGTCGTTAAGCATCAGGATTTGAGCTTCAGTTATTTAGGTCGCCGTCAATGGGTGCAACGGGGAATGCTTGAAGTGTCCTTCCTGCAGTCAAACGGCCTGCCGTTTAAGCTCTTTGTTGTGCATCTGAAGAGTCGATGGTCAGATGAAAAGGCCGATCCTGAATCACAATTATGTCGCACGCGGGAGGCGGAAGCGTGTCGCAACCGAATTATACAGCGCACTTTGCAGATGGGCGTTTCCGATTTTATGGTCGCTGGTGATTTTAATGATCACCCAGGCAGTGCGCCCATGCGACGGTTTTATCGAAGGGGGGATTTAGAGCTCGGCTCACTGCTTCCCGCGTGGGATTCACGCAAAGAGCTGTGGACCTATTTTTATAAGAAGGAGGCGGTGTATTCGCAGGTCGATGGTTTTGTGATGTCGAATGCCTTGTCGGCGAGTGTGCAGGGTGGTTGTGGCACGGTTGTGGATCTTGCGGGCGTGTTGCTTGGCAGTGATCACCGTATGGTGTATGTGGATTTAGCGTTTCCACAGCCCACGCCCGTGCCCCTGGTGTCTGCATCTGTGGAGTAAAATTTGCGCAGATTCGAGATACTCAGTTGCCTGTCTGCGCTGAACTTGACAGCATCACGAGATCTATGGAAATCGTATTTTTAGGCACAGGGACTTCGCAAGGCGTCCCGATGATCGCACAGCCCGCAGAGGGCTGTGATCTGGATAATCCGATGAACTGGCGCACGCGCACGTCGATTCATGTCGAGATGGGGGGGCATCATATTCAGGTCGATGCCGCTCCGGAATTCCGCATGCAGTGTATTCAGAATCAGATCACGCAAATTGATACGTTTATCCTGACGCACTCCCATGCTGATCATATCTTGGGAATGGATGATCTGCGCCGTTTTTGCGATCTCAACGGAGGCGTGGCGTTACCTGTTTATAGTAGCGATGACGGCTTACGTCGAATCCGTGATATCTTTCCGTATGCGATTCTGGATAAGCCCGCGGTGCAGGGGTATCCGGCTTTTGCGCTCGAAGCGATGCCTCAAGTACTCGAGTTGCCGGGCGGCAGTGTGGAATCGGTGTATCTGCCGCATGGCGGTATGCAGGTGTTGGGGCTGATTTTTACCGAAGCGGACACCGGCAAGAAACTTGCCTACTATACTGACTGTAAGGAAGTCGGCGAGGAAGCCCGTTTTCTTGCTGAAGACGCCGATATCGTTGTGCTCGATGGATTGCGGCCGAACCCGCATCCTTCGCATATGTCGGTGGCTGAGGCGACGCAAACTGCGATAGAAATGGATGCGCGACTCTCATTTCTGACGCATATGACTTATATGGTAGATCATGAGAGCACTGAAGCGGGGTTGCCTGATAACATCCGGCTGGCTTACGATGGTTTGCGGGTAAGCTGGTAAGGGAGGGGCTTCCGAGCGCACAAAAAATCCTCGGCAGTTTCCTGACGAGGATTTTTGTTGATTCAAACCTAGATTCCTTAGGCCTCGCTGAATTGGCCGAGGTTACGGAATTTCTCATAGCGATCGTCGACCAACTTTTTAACGCTCTTCTTTTCGAGCTTTTTGAGTGATTCGAGAATCGCAGCTTTCATCGTAGCTGCCGCTGCATCATGGTCACGGTGCGCGCCGCCTGTCGGCTCCGGGAGAATGTGGTCAACCACACCGAATTTTTCAAGGTGTTTGGGGCTGAACTTGAGGGCTTCGGCCGCTTTGGGGGCTTCGGCTCGGTCCTTCCAAAGAATCGCTGCGCAGCCTTCCGGGGAGATGACTGAGTAGTAGCCATTTTCCATGATCATCACTTCGTCCGCCACGGCAATGCCGAGGGCGCCGCCTGAGCCACCTTCGCCGATCACAATCGTGATGATGGGCACCTTTAGCGCACTCATGTCGCGAATGTTGACTGCGATCGCTTCCGCAACGTGGCGTTCTTCGGCGCCGATACCTGGGTACGCACCCGGAGTGTCCACCAGTGTGACAATCGGCATCTCGAATTTTTCCGCCATTTCCATCAAGCGCATCGCCTTGCGATAGCCTTCCGGATGAGGGCAACCGAAGTTGCGCAATAAATTGTCTTTGGTATTTCGGCCTTTTTGTTGGCCGATGACCATCACTGGTTTGCCGTCAATGAATGCGGGCCCGCCAACGATTGCGGCGTCTTCGCGGAAACGGCGGTCGCCGTGCAGTTCTTCGAAGTCGGTAAAAACGCGCTCAATGTAGTCCAGTGAGTAGGGGCGTTTCGGGTGGCGTGAGAGTTGCACACGCTGCCAAGCCGAAAGATCCGAATAGATTTCGGCCTTCGTATTTTCGATCTTTTTCTCGATGGCTGCGACCTCGCTCTTAACGTCTACTTTGGATTCTTTCGAAACCTTGTTAAGGGTAATGAGTTGTTTCTCCAGCTCGCGCAGGGGTTTTTCAAATTCAAGCGTGTAAGTTACGTCTTCCATGTGGGGTATAATATAGGTGTGCGTTTTATCGACTGTCAATGCCGCTAAATGTCGTCTGTTTCAGGGGGAGCTTTAAGTTCGTCTTTCCAGCCGAGCATCCGGGCTTGTGCTCCGAAGTGTTCGGCTTGGTCTTTGTCGCCGCGCTCGACCCAGATGCGAGAGAGGCTGGTGTTGATGTGAATGTCGTCTGCTTTTAGTGCGTGGGCCTTCTCAGCTGCTCCGAGCGCGCGGTCGTAGCTGCCTTCAGAAAAGTAGACTTCAGTGAGGGCATGCCATGCTTCGAACGATTGCGGGTGGGTTTGGCTGATGGCTGTCAGCTTGGAAATTGCGGTTTCGTTGTCGCCCATGGTGAAATCAAAGGTGGCATCGTCGATTTGATCCTGAAGAGAAGTGTGGTCCGTCATGTCTTTTGGGTTGCTCTGCTAGGCAGGCGGTTTTGTGTTAAGTAAACTTATCTGACCTTATGCCTGTCCCGCAAATCGAAAAGCTTCTAATTGTACAACACCGCGACGTGTCGCTCCGAAAAATTGAGCAAGACCTGGCTCGGATCCCTATTGAGCGTCGGGCGTTGGAGGCGACCATCGTTGCCGAGGAGGCGAATGTAGAAGCTGCGCGTCAGTCGTTGATCGCTAAAGAAGTGGCCCGCAAAGATCTGGATCTTCAAGTGCAAGCGAAAGAAGGTGCCTTGCAGCGCTTTCGCACGCAACAGATCGAGGTTAAGAAAAACGACGAATATCAGGCGCTGACACACCAGATCGAGCAGACGGAAGCCGATATTTCTTCCCTCGAGGAGCAAGAAATCGAGCTAATGCTCGATATCGACAATGCTCAGGAGGTGTTTGAGTCGGAAAAGGCACAGATCGAGGTTCGGATACAGGCACAGCGCAAAGAAATCGATTTGCTCAATCAGCGGGAGCAGAATTTAGCCGCTTCAGTCGAAGAGGCTAAATTGGAGGTAGAGGAGTCGCGAGTTGGAATCGATGAGAACTTTATCGAACAGTACGATCGGGTTAAAAAGCTGGTGAAGCGTCCTCCTTACATTGCCCGCGTCGAGGCGCACAAATGTGGAGGTTGCCACTTGAGAGTTTCGAATGAGGTTTCTCGTGGGGCACTGGATGCCAACGAGCCGCATTTCTGTGATCAGTGTGCCCGTATGGTTTACGCCTAGCGCGTGTCGATGCGCTGAGGCAGTCGATGCCGCTGCGCCGTGGTCAGCAGGCGAACGATCCGCCAATATGACTCAGCGAGCACTAAATTAGCTACATGTTTCGTGTGGTTCAAGGGGCATGCCTCTCTGGTTTTTCAACGCCTCCCTCGAATAGAGAGAGGCTTTTTTATTTCTTGTTCCAGCATGGGCGGCGGGAGGAACGGTACACTCGGAATACGGGATTCAATCCTTGATTGCGTGGCACTTCATTTAGATCGCTCGAGCCCGTCAGCATCTGAGCTCGACCAACAACTGATTGCAACCACAACGAGATCATCCGAGTTGCTCTGATCATTGCCCATCGATAGAAGGTGCATTCTGCAGGGACCGAGCTGGCTCGATGCCGCATAAAACCAAGCTTGGCGCCACGCTAGGCGTGCGGCGTTCAGCGAGCTGAGGCCCTGCGGTTTCGATCGGATCACCTCTTGCAGTGGGTGCCGTTCAAGTATTCCGACGTGCCCTGGTTGGTAGCCGTTCTCTAAAGAAGATGGTTCTTAGCCTTGGGAAGTGCGTCCGTATGAAACTAGCGTCGCGCGGAACAGTACCGTCCATTTGGGCCCAAAAAAAGGGCGCCTGTTTGAGGCGCCCTTTAAGATGGTAGAGTGGTACCTTATGCTGCCGCTGTACGTGGCTTTTGGATGCTGCCGTAAAACGCGATGTACACGTAGCAGGCAACCGGTAGCAGGAAGGCGATGGCAAAGCTGCCATTGTCGACTGCAAGGCCGAACAGTGGCGGAACGACTGCGCCACCGACAATCGCTGCGCACAGTACGCCGGACCCTTGCGAGCGGCTGTGTGGCAGGCTGTTTATTGCCAGGCTGAAGATCGTAGGGAACATGATCGAGTTGAACAGGCCGATGGAGAGCATGCACCATACGGCGATCAAGCCTGTGCTAAATCCGGCAGCTAGGCACAGCGCCGCGGCGATCAGGCCATAGATGATTAGTAGTCGTGATGCTGGGATCACGCGGGAGAGTAGGGAGCCGATGAAGCGACCGATCATTGCACCGGTCCAATAAAAGGTGACGAATGTGCCGGCGATACGAGCTGGGTTCATCTCTTCAATTGATTTGCCGCTCAGGCTTTTGATCCAACCCGCGACCATTTCATTGTTATTCACCAACGTAACGATGTCGAGGCTCAGCAGGTAGCTGACGATGTAGCTGCCAATGGCAACTTCGGCACCCACGTACACAAAGATGCCGAGAGCACCGAGCATCAAACCGCGATGCTTGAGGGCAAAGCCATAACCTTCTTCAGGCTGTGTTTCGGTCGCGCGCACGGTGGGCAGGCGTATGAATTTGAAGGCGGTTGCGACCGCAGCCAGCGCGAGGCCGAGAGCGAGGAAGGGTATGCGGACGGCGGCGGCTTCTTCGGCTTGATAAGCAACGAGTTCCGGCGCGGACAACACACTCTGTGCTTCCGGAGGGAGCACCTCGGATCCGAGGATAAAGGACGCGGCGACGAGGGGAGCAATCGCAGTGCCTAATGCATTAAATGCCTGGGCAAGCGTCAATCGGCTCGATGCGGTGTTTTCAGGTCCGAGTGCAACAACATACGGATTTGCCGCCACTTGAAGCAGCGTCATGCCCGCTGCCAGAACAAACAATGCTAGCAGGAATAACGGAAAGACGCGAATCGATGAGGCCGGGAGGAACAGGAAGCAGCCTATGGCCATCACTGTCAGACCGATGATGATCCCGGTTCGATAGCCGACTTTGGAGACAATCGCTCCACCGGGCAGCGAAACGAGGAAGTAAGCGCCGAAAAACGCTACTTGCACCAGGCCGGCTTCAAAATAACTCAGGACAAATACATCTTTCAAACGTGGGATGAGCGAATCCACCAAAACGGTAATAAAGCCCCAAGTAAAGAAGAGCGTTGTTACGATGGCGAAGGGTATCAGATATTTGTTTTTTTGATCTGTCATGAGGTGTTTATTTTTCTTACGTTTAATTACGCAAGAGCTAATTGGGGGGAGAGGCTGCGCGATTCAGGCCGATCCGATGTCATTGCGCCAGCAAATTATCGCGAAGTTGAGGAGTTGAGTGAGGCGCGGGCGTTCGCTTAGTGCTCCAAGATCTCGACCTCGTAGCCGTCGGGGTCGGTGATGAAGGCCATTTTTTTGCCGTCGACAAATTTCTCACGCCAGTTGGCGGGCCACAGGTCCAGCTTGAGGTCGAGGCCTTCGAGCATGGCGCAGTACTCGACGATGTTGTCGACACGAATGCAGGTGTGAACCAGGTCCTCGGGGACGTTCACGGTGTAGTCGGGCGAGTGGGTGAGCTCAAGGTTGTGCGCGCTGCCGGGGATTTGCAGATGCGCAAGCTGGTTGCCGGATGGCGACTTGTCGGTGCGGCGCAGCACGTCAAAGCCACAGGTTTGGCAATACCAGTTGATGGATTGCTCGAGGTTGGAGACGCGGATGCGGGTGTGATCAAATGTGGTAGCCATACACTTAGCTATAGGGTGAACTTGCTCACGGGGTCAAGGGACTGTTGACAGTTAAACGTCCCTGCCAAGGATGCCATCATCGCCAATCAGGCAAATGCTTTCACTGTTATACCCCACTATGAGTCAATCTATGGAATCCTGCAGCGCGACGCTGCAACTTGTACGCGAACGCGTCGGCCAAGTCGTGGTCGGCCAGGAGAATTTAATCGAGCGCTTGCTGCTCGCCTTGCTGTGTAATGGGCACGTGCTGCTGGAAGGCGTTCCCGGGGTGGCAAAGACATTGACGGTTAATACCTTGTCGAAAGCGATGCACGCGCAGTTTAGCCGCATTCAATTTACGCCCGACCTGCTGCCGGGCGATCTGACCGGCACGCTGGTATACGATCCACGCGCGCATACCTTTACTGCGGAGAAGGGCCCGATCTTTACCAACCTGCTGCTGGCCGACGAAATCAATCGTGCGCCCGCCAAGGTGCAGAGTGCCTTGCTCGAGGCGATGCAGGAAAAACAGGTCACGCTGGGGAAAGAAACCTTCGACCTGCCGGTCCCGTTCCTAGTGTTGGCCACGCAAAATCCGATCGAGCAGGAGGGCACCTATCCGCTCCCCGAGGCGCAGGTCGACCGTTTTATGTTTAAGCTCAAGGTCGGGTATCCGTCGATGGATCAGGAACTGCAGGTAATGCAGCGGATGGCCAAGACCGCGCCTGCTGTGGAAATCGAGCCGGTGTTGACGATCGAGCAATTGATGGCGATGCGATCGGCGCTGGATGCGGTGTTCATCGATGAAAAGGTCGAGCGTTATATTTTGCGCCTGGTCGATGCCACGCGTCACCCGCAAAATTATGATTTGGACCTCGCGCGTTATCTGCGCTTTGGGGCATCGCCGCGTGCTTCGATTTATCTGTCACTCGCCGCACGTGGGCATGCGCTGATGCAACAGCGTGCGTATGTGATCCCGCAGGATGTGAAAGATGTGGCACATGATATTTTGCGCCACCGCTTGGCGATTTCGTATCGCGCGGAGTCCGAGTCGATCACCTCGGACGATCTGCTCGACCAGATCTTGTCGCAAGTGCCTGTCTCGGCTTAGAATCGCATCGTGCTCAGCGAACTAGAGAGCCAACTAAATGGGTTGGAATTGAAGTGCCGCCGACCGGTGGAGCACTTGCTCGCGGGGGAGTATCGCTCGGTGTTTCGCGGGCGCGGGATCGAGTTTGAAGACGTGCGTCCTTATGCGCCGGGCGATGACGTGCGCACCATGGATTGGAAAGTCACCGCGCGCACCGGCGAGCCACACATCAAGCGCTACATCGAAGAACGCGAGCAGTTCATTTACCTGTTGGTCGATGTGTCGGCCTCGATGCGCAACGATGCCCAAGGCCACAAGCGCAAGACGGTGACCGAGGTGTGTGCTTTACTGGCGCTGGCGGCGGTCAAAAACCATGACCGCATCGGCTTGATTTTGTTTTCGGATCGGATCGAGCACATTGTGCCACCGAGTAAGGGCCGCAGCCATGCGATGCGCATCATGGACGAACTGATGCATTTTGAGCCCGAGGGGCGCGGCACGGATTTTGCAGAAATGCTCGGCCGGTTTGGGCACATGGCGCGCAAGCATTCGATCGCCTTCGTCGTGTCGGACTTTATGACCGACGGCTATGCGCAGGAGTTGCAGGCGCTGGCCTTCCGACATGACATCAATGCGATTCATTTGAGCGATTCGCATTTGCTGGCGGCTGATCTGTCGGGCTTGGTGCGGATGCAAGATGCCGAGTCGGGTGAGCAGCGAGTGGTCGATCTTGGCCGCAACCGTACCCAGTCCTCGGGCCACGCGGAGCGTCTGACGCAGGCGATGCTGGAGTCGGGGGTGAATTTATTGAATCTACCGGTCGGCGGCGATTGCGTCGCCGCACTGGCTGGATTTTTCGATGCGCGGCAACGTCAGCAAGTGGCCGAAACCGGAGGCTGAGTGATGCGTAAACTGAGGCGATATTTGTGCGGCGTGTGGTTGCTGTGGCCGTTGTTGGCGATGGCGAATGATCGGCATGGGATCGAGCTGCGCCTGCTGCCGGGCAGCTATCAACCTGGCGACGTTCTCGAGATCCAGGCCGAAATGCGGCGCGCCGATTATGCTACCTTTCAGTTGCATGTGCCGACCCATTCACAGCTGCACTTTGTTGCCCACACCCGCGAGCCTGTGCGCTATGCACACGGAGAGTATCGGCAACGGACGCTATTATTGCTGCAGCCGATGTCCGCCGGCGCATTTGAATTAGATGCGATTACCGCCAGCCTCTCGCAAGGCGCGCAGCATACCGAAGTGACGCTGCCGTCGCTGCAGTTTATAGTCGATTCGTATGCGGCGACCGATGATTCACAGGCGTTACAGTCGTTGCAGTCGCAGGTATTCACAGCGCCCGAGACGTCGAGAGTGCTCGGATTGCTGGGGGCGCTGCTCGCTCTCCTCGGGCTGGGGCTGTGGTTGCGCAAGCGTCGTCAGCCAACTGCGGCGGGCTTGGTGCTGCCTGCGGTGGATGGCTTGGGCGAACTGGCAATCGCCTTGCAGCGGGGCGATGCACCGGTCGCATTGATGGAGCGGCTGCTGTGCCGTCCTGACTTGTCGCTGTCGGAGACGCTGCGCGCCGCGTTGCAAGCCGCGGTGTATGCCAATCGTTTGGACGTCTCGCAGTTGTCGCGCTTGGTCAGAGATGAGGCCGCTCGATGAGCGTCGTTCACCCATGGGTCTTTGCCTTGATTCCGGTACTGTGGCTGCTGTTGCGCGGGGGGTTGCGGCGCACGTCGTTGCCAGTGCCTTCGCTCGGCTTGTGGGCGGATGCACCCGTGGGGCGTGCGCGTTATCTTTGGTTGCCGGTTGCGCTGCGCCGTTGCGTGCTGGTGTTGTTATTGCTCGCGCTGGCACGCCCGCAGGCGGGTTCGACGTACAACATGGATGTGTCCGAAGGCATTGCGATTCAACTGTTGGTCGATGTGTCCAGTAGTATGGACATGAACGTGCGTGATGCGGATGGAGTGAACCGCACTCGCATGGTAGTCGCTCGCGAAATGGTGGAGCGTTTTATAGCCGGCGATGGCGACACCTTGCATGGGCGGCCGAATGATTTATTGGGGCTGATCACCTTCGCCCGCTATGCAGATACGCGCAGCCCATTGACGTTCGGTCATGATGCGCTGTTGCAAATTGTGCGCGGCTTGGATGTGCAAGAGCGACCCAACGAAGATGGCACCGCCTATGGGGATGCCTTGGCCGTGGCGGCTGCGCGCTTACAGGACATTGAAGCGCTACAGTTTGGCCATGGCTCGGTGCAGGTGGATGCGATCGAAAGCAAAGTGATTATTTTGCTGACCGATGGTGAAAACAATTCCGGCGCGCACTTGCCGTTGGAAGCCGCTGGTTTGGCGCAGGAGTGGGGCTGTCGTGTGTATTGTATTAGTTTGGGCGATTCGAACTTCAAGCGCTCCGACACCATCGAGGTCGAGGAACTGACTGCCGCCGAGCAAACCCTAAAGCGTATCAGCGACGAAACTGGCGGGGTGTTTCGACAGGCACATGATTTCGAGTCGTTGCTGTCGGTGTATCAAGAAATCGATCGGCTGGAGCGCTCGGAGATTTCGACCCGCAGTTATGATCGCGTGGCGGAGTGGTTTTGGTTGCCGCTCGGTTTGGCGATCCTGTGTTTACTGGCCGCGCTCATTTTGGAGGCAACGGTGTTGCGCGTGGTACCATGAGTGGATTGGTATTTCAATGGTCGGGGCTGCTGGCGCTGCTGCTGTTGGTCGTGCCGCTCGGCTACTTGCTGGCCTATGCGCGCGGGCGTCGTGCGGTGTTGATTGCTGCCATGGGCGGCGGGCTGAGCACGCATCGGCGCTTGCGCGACTATTTGCGTCTGGCTGCATTCACGTTGCTGCTGTTGGCGTTGGCGCGCCCCGGATATGCACCGCAGAAGCATGCGGTCTCGCGCACCGGGCGCGATGTGGTGTTCGCCCTCGATGTGTCGCAAAGTATGCTGGCGGAGGACGTGGCGCCCTCGCGCTTGGAAGTGGCCAAACAAGCGGTGCGTGATGCGTTGCAGACCTTTAGTCACGAGCGAGTCGGACTGGTGGTGTATGCCGGCAGTGCCACGATTTTGTGCCCGTTGACCTATGACTACGATTTCGTGCGCTATATGTTGGAGCAAACCCACACCCGCAGTGTCGATTTTGGCGGGACCACGGTGCAGTCGGCGGTCGAGAAAGTGGTCGATCAGGTATTTGTGGCAGAGCGTGCGGGGGTGCAGGATTTAGTTCTTCTGACCGACGGCGGCGACCATGGGTCGCAAATGTCGCGTGTGGCCGAATTGCTCGCGGAACAGGGGGTGGATTTGCTGTTGGTGGGGGTGGGCGATCCGGACGCGGGGGCAACTATTCCGCTGGTTGATTCGAAGGGCGTGCGCACCCTGCTGCGCTCAAAGGATGCGATTGTCTACACGCAGCTTGAGGATGCCAGTTTGCGCGACCTCGCTGCCCAGAGCCCGGATGCGGTGTATGTGCCGGTCGGGGTGCGCGCATTTGATCTCGGGCAGATTTATGCCAATTACGTCGACGGGCGAGAGGTGTCGGTTTTCGAGGGGCACGAAGGGGTGGTCGTCTATCAAGAAGCCGCGCTGTTCTGTGTCATTCCCGCGCTGCTGCTGTTGTTGCTGTCTGAATGTTGGGGCACCCATCGACGAGCACTGGGGCGAGCGTCGGTGCTGGCTGCGGTGCTGTGTGGTATGCCTGACGCCGAAGGCGTCGGTTCGCAGCCCCAGACTCAGTTTGCTGAGGCGTTGACATTGTATCGCGCTGGTTCCTTTGCCGAGGCGGAAGCTGTGTTCTCGGAACTGGAGTTGTCGAGTGATGCCTCCACGCTGGCGGCGGCCGAGTTGGCGGCGGTGCAGTTGAATCGTGGGCTTTGCTTGGTCGAGTTGTCGAAGGCCGAGAGTGGCACTTCAGCGTCGCTGGCGCTGAGTTATGCGCAACAAGCGCAGTCGGCGTTTTTAGCCGCCAAGCGCTATGCGCCGCAGCTGGCGCGTTCGGGCATGCGCTTGGAGTCGACCGCCGTATGGGTGGCGTCACTACAGGGGCAGATCGAGGAGGACGCGGAAGCAAAGGATGCTCTGCAAGCGACCATGGAGCAATTGCTCGAGCGCTTGCAGGCGCTGCTCGACGCACAACAACGCTTGCGGCAGCAAGTCGCCGACAGCGACGTCGATCGCCGTCGTCCGAGGCGGCGTCGTAACGCGCCACCGCCTGCGCCGATTGTGGCCCCCGCGGATGCCAGTACCAATGCGCCGCTGTATGTTGCGCAGCAAGCAGCGCTCAAGCCGGATGCCGAAAGCATCTACGCTGAAATGCAACAGTTGGATGTGCAGATGCGCCCCCCCGCGGTCGAGGGCTTGCCGCCGATCGAAAGCCTCCTGGCTGAACCTTTGAAACTAATGGCCAAGGTGCCTGTCACGATGGCGCAGGCTGGGCCGTTGCTAGCGAATTGGAGTACCTGGCCAGCCGGACGTGGACAGCAGGGTGTGGCGGAACAATTGATTGAAGAGATCTTGAATTTGCTGGGAAATAGCGCGTCGGACGATTCAGAAGGCGAGGATTTGACTGAAATGGAAGACGCGGACGAGTATGACTATTCCGACGAGATGAGTGACAGTATGATGAGCTCGCTGCCGATGGAGGGCGATTTTTCGGCCGGCGGTGAGATGCAGGCGCTGCCACTGCCGAACTATTCGGTTGAGGACATTCTGATGGAAGAGCAGGGGAGTTTACAATTTCGCCAACAACAACGTGCGAGCGCCAATGCCGCTAAAGTGGAGAAGGATTATTGATGCGCGCGCCTGTTTGGATCCTCTTCTGCTTATTGCTAGGCTCGCTTGGCGCCCAAGGCGTTGTCGCCGAGACGCCGAGTGCGGCGGACGATGGGGCGATGACGGCCCTCGAGAACGCCGAGCCGGAGCTGATTTCAGTGCCGGTTGAAATGGTCAACCAGAGCTGGTTTACCGATCGTGTCGGTACTGCGGTGATTCATTTTGCGCATGTGGTCGAGCCGCCCGAGTCGTTGCCGCATGGGCTGAGTGGCCTCAGCTTGATGGATGTCGACGTGCGCCCGACGCCCGATTCGAAGCAGGGGAAGTCCGCTGCGATTGTGCGTTTTGTATTGCGCGAGACGGGCGTGGTGACGTTTCCCTCGTTGGACTTTGTTGCAGAGGAAGTCGTGTATCGTTCGGTCCCACAGCAAATATTGGTGGGCACCGCGGTGCGCTCCGAGGCGATGGCAGTCAGCCTTAAGCCTGCTAAGCGGCGGGTGTATGTCGGTGAGCCGCTGCGGCTTGATTTGAGCTGGACATGCGATTTGGAGGCGGGGCGCTTGCACGCACTCCATTACAATCCTGAGTTCTTTAACGACCCCGATGTCGAAGTGGTGATTCCGCGCGCCACCGTGCCGGAGAAGCAGCAAATGGGGCTGCCGATCGGCGGGCGTCGGGTGATAGCCAAGCGCACTTTATCCAAGGGCGCTGCCAAGGCCCTTGGCACCGTGGAGCTACCGATCTATCTGCGGCTGAGCCAGCCGGGAGTGTACGTGTTACCCGCGACACGCTTGCAGTGTGCGCATCGATTGGGCAAGGCTCGTAGTTTTGGCCAGTATGCGGCGCATTTTAACAATGACCTGTTTGCTGCGGAAAATGCGGAAGAGCGCTATGAGCGCTTGTACGTCGAGTCAGAGGCGATCGAAATCGAGGTTGTGCCGTTGCCCGCTGCCGGGCGTCAGGAGGGGTTTAGCGGTTTGTTTGCACCCATTGATTTTGACGTGACGGTCACGCCGTCGCAGGTGACGGTCGGCGAATTAATCCAGCTCGAGGTAAAGCTGTGTGCGGACGCGCCGCATGGCATGCTTGCCTTTCCTCAGCTCAGCCGTCAGCGCGGCCTACGCGGGCGCTTTTTAATCGACGATCAACTCGATCGCCTGTGGCACGCGGAGGGGACGACCTTTCGCACGCGCGTGCGAGCGTTGAGCGCCGATGTGGCCGCGTTTCCCGCATTGCAGGTACAAGTGTTCGATCCCGAGGCCGGTGCGTATGTGATGCTGTCGACCGAGCCGGTGGCACTTGAGGTCGCGCCGAGTGAGGCGGGGCAGAATTTCATGCAGTTGAGTGCTTATGCGGGCACACAAGTGAGCTTGGTTGAACAGCCGGAAGGGGTCTGGCATAATTTGGAGGCAAATGTGATGAACGATTTATTTAATCAATTCGTAGTGCTACTGGCATCTTGGTTCTGGTTTGGGGTGTTACTCGGACCGCTGGCCTTTGTGGTCTGTTTACCCTATGTGCGCGAGCGTCGTCGGCGTGCGCGGGATGCTCAGTACCGTGCCCGCGTCGAGGCGTTTGCTGCCTTCCAACGGTTGCCGGAAAACCACGCTGACAAGTGGTCGGCGTTGTTGCACTTTCTGGCCGTCTGTTTCGGTTCGGACCAGCGTGCGTGGACGGGGCGCGATTCACGTGCTGCGCTGCAATCGATCGGCGCGGCGCCAGACGATATTGAGGCGATCGTGGCTTTGCATACGGCAGCCGATGCGCATGAATTTGATCCCCAACATCCTGAGGGAGCGCGCCGAGATTTAAATGGCATCGCTCAGCGCGTGCTACACCTGATCGGCAAGAGTGCGTTGCTTGTGTCGCTCATTAGCCTGACCCTATCAAGTGATGTACGCGCGTCGGATTGGTCGCAAGCGGAAGCCTTGTTTGAGCAAGCCACGACCGCTGCGGCCGGCAGCGAAGCCGCTGCAGCGCTGTATGCCGACGCAGCACTCAAGTTTCAAGCAGTCGCGGCATCCGGCGATCGGCCGGGGCGCGCGTGGTACAATGCCGGCAATGCCTGGTTTCAAACCGGGGCGTTGGGGCGCTCGATTGCTGCCTACCGTCAGGCATTAGTCTATCGTCCTTGGGATCCTTTGCTGCGCGACAACTTACGGGCGGCGCGTGCATTGATCCTCAACGATGTGCCGCCCGAAAGACGCCTCTGGCTGGCGTGGCCAGCGAGTTGGCTGCAGGCCACGCTGGTGATCTGTAGCCTAGGCTTCTGGGGGCTGTTGCTGTGTTGGTGTCGCTACAAAAAGCGCGCGCTACTTGGCGCGACGCTCGTGCTGTGCCTTTTGGCCATCTGTAATCTTGGATTGTTGCTGCGCGCCGCACGCGAGTCGGGGTGCGCTGGAGTGGTCATTTTGGAAGAAGTCACTGCGCGCAAGGGACCTGCGTATGCGTATGCCCAAGCGTTTTATGAGACGCTACACAATGGACTCGAATTTACCTTGCTCGACACGCGTGGCGATTGGGGGTTGATCGCATTGCCCGATGGGCGACAGTGCTGGATCGTGCTGACTCAGGCGCAACTGATCCAGTGACGTGCATGTGTGACTCGGTGCTGCATGCGGGCAATGCGGCGCGCGCGGAGTATGCATATGCATCGCTTAAAAAGCTGCCAGCGAGTCTCCATGAGGCTCTCTGTTTAAATTTTGAGGGACTTGTGGGTTTGGGGCTCTGGTATGTTTGCAAGTAGTTGTTCGTCAATTTTTTGCGAATTTATAGTGATGCCGATGTGGGCGTCTTTTTTACCATTTATTCATCAGGTGTGGGGTTGTCTTGTTGTGTTGAGTACCTGATACTTTTCAAATGACGCGGAAGTTAAGTTTCATCAATTATAAAGGAGGCGTTGGAAAAACATCATTGGTGGTGAACCTCGCGGCCTCCTTGGCTGAAGCTGGGCAGCGGGTGTTATTGGTTGATTTGGACGCGCAGTCGAATTCGAGTATTTGGCTGATGCGCCTAGAGCGTTGGAATCCGCTCAATACTGTGGACACCGGTCACCTCTATACGATTTTTGAACCAGCGCGGTGTCGGTTGCGTGATTGTGTGGTGCACGATGTCGTCCGCGATCCCGAAGGGGCGGTCTTGTTGCCTGGGCTCGATGTGCTGCCCACCACATTCGCGCTGGTCGATTTGGAGCACGAATTTGATTCGCCCGACGGTCGGCCAGCCTTTGCTATTTTTCAGCAGCAGCTGGCTGAGATTGAAGACGACTACGATTTTATCCTCTTCGATTGCCCGCCCAATGTTCTGTACGCCGCTCAGTGCGGGATCTTTTGCAGCAGTGAGATCTATGTCCCAGCCAATCCCGATGCGCTCAGCCTAATCGGATTTACTCTGTTAGTTGGCAAATTACAGCAGTTTCACCATCTCTGCGCTAGCTTTCGTGTCGCCGGCATGCAGCCGACTGCCGAGGTCCGCGGGGTGATCTTCAACGCGATTAAGAGTAATATCGATATCGAAGTGCCGAAGATGCGGCTACAGTTTCGGATTAATCAATTTAAGAATCAGGGCAAGGTCGCCAAGGATGCGCGTATCTTTGATGCGCAAGTGCGCGACGCGATTGTCGTGCGTCGCGCCGTGACGCTGGGACTCCCCGTGTGTCTCGTGAGTAGCCTCGGACAGCAGGATAGCGTGAGCGATGACTACCGCAGAGTCGCTCAGGAGATTCTGAATGCCCCCGCCAGCGCCGATTAAAAGTTAACATGATCCCAGACCACATAGAGAAGTATTCCGCAGAAGAATGGGGCCACCTCCGCAAACGTTTCTTCAATTCGATTTTGACCGAGATCGAGCTGTCCAAGCTCGGTCAGAATGTCGGTATTGCATGGCCCTTTCGAGGCAGCGACGAGACGCCGACAAAATACATTGAATATGATTTTGAAGCGCTACACTCGGTCCCTGGTCTCGTTGGCAAGAAGCGGCGCGTGCAACTCCTGATGGATATTCTGCGGGAAACGCTCGCATTTGATGACCCTTTTGCCGACATGGTGGAAACCGTCGAGTCCGACAGTAAAGTGGATGATGTTTTTGAGCGTATTTTGGCCAAGCACGAGATCCCGATGGATTACCCTGCAGAATTGATTCACCTCTCGGCAGATACCCGGGCGCTGTTGAAAAACGAAGGCGTCGAGACTCTGATTCAAACGATCCACTTTGCCCAAAACCTAGCCCGTAATGTGGTCATTGGTGGTGATTTGAAATCCTTTCTCAACGGTCTCGCCCAACAGGATAGTGGCGGCATCATAAAGCACTTGCCCTATCGTCGGTCTGGCCGCGGACTGCATCTGCCGGAAGCAGTGGGGCTGATCGTTCGCGAGCTCGAGGAGTCGGTTCGAATCGAGTTATTACACCGGTCTGGAGTGAGCCTTTCAGATGCACAACAAGCAGTGCGCGAGCGCGCTCCGAAGTCCGATGTCGTCGCGGGGATAGAGGCTGCGATGGATCATCTGGATGCCGTCTGCAGATGGTTTGCCGAGGCAGCGGCCGATTTGCAGCAGACTTGTTCCACCGGCGGGTCGGTGGAGCGTTATTTCATTCCAATCGACGAGCCGCTTCATGAGCGCGTGGCCGCCGCCTTGGCGCGGGCGAAGTTCGGTATGCCTCAACCAGAGCGTCGCGGGTTGCTCGGGCAGCTGTCGGGCTTGCTGGGCCGTTGATCTTGTCGCGCGTCTGTCTCTTTACAGCGCCACCTGCTCGACGATTTCCAGGTCGTAGCCATCTAGGCCGACGACTTTACGAGTGGTGCTTGAGAGCAAGCGGATCTTTTTCAGGCCAAGGTCGACCAGCATTTGAGCGCCAATCCCGTAGTCGCGGAAGTCCATCTTGGTGGGGCCGACGTCCTTGATTTCGGTTTTATTGGTGCCTTCGATCACGCGCACGCCGCCTTGCGGCTGCTCAATATAAAGCAGGGCGCCGTGTTTTGCCGCGGCGATTTGTTGCATCGCAGAAGTCAGCGCATGATGGCCGCCCAGTGCTTTGGCGCGGAAAATATCGGTTAGTAAATTCTCACTTTGGACGCGCACCAGCGTCGGCTCGGCGTTGAGCTCGCCCATCGTCAGGGCGATGTGCTGGCGGTCATCCAGCACACTGCGGAAAATATGCAGGTCGAAGGTGCCGAATTCTGACTCAAAGGGCCGCGTCAAAACACGCTCTACAAGGCGGTCGCGTTTGTGGCGATATTCGATCAGGTCGGCAATCGAGTTCATGTTTAGGCCGTGCTTTTGCTTGTGTTCGATCAGGTCGGGGACGCGTGCGAGCGTGCCGTCCTCATTGAGGATTTCGCAAATTACGCCACTGGGATGTAGGCCTGCCAGTTGTGCCAGATCGACCGCCGCTTCGGTGTGGCCCGCACGTTGCAGCACGCCGCCGGGGCGCGCGCGCAGTGGAAACACATGGCCCGGTTGCACCAGC
>Ga0115568_10000408_pt1 | contig 31761 bp, 23 predicted proteins | sample COGITO_mtgs_1204_FD_87296 | JGI IMG/M metagenome (GOLD analysis project Ga0115568, IMG submission 87296) | Pelagic marine microbial communities from North Sea - COGITO_mtgs_120426 | ecosystem: Environmental > Aquatic > Marine > Epipelagic | place: Germany:Helgoland, sampling site Kabeltonne...
AATTGTATTTAATGGTTTTAGAATATTTCCTTTTGTTTGTGATACAAAATAGTCGATCGCTTTTGTAAAACGTTCTTGAATTGAAGAATTGTTTTCAGGTAAAATATTATCTTCAGAAATCTGTACCAACTGATTTTTAAACCCGTTAGCAACTTTCATTAAAGCAACAACTCCATCGTCTTTTATGGTTTGTAAATGATTTATAACATCTCCTTTTATACTTGTTTGATTTTTATAAAAAATATCAATCATTCTTGATATTGGGTACAAAAAGGGTTGATAATCTAAAAGCTCAGAAATTAAATTCAACTGAAAATGTTTTTCAGATTCATTCAAAATCTTTTCATCAGGATGATTCTCTTCTACACTTTCATTAAAAACACTTACGGTTTTGTCATTTATAATTGCGCTACTTGTAATTTGTGTTTTTAAAACCAAACCTTCTAAAGAAGTACATCTACTTAAGGCTACGTATGTTTGTCCGTGGGCAAAAGAAGCTTCTGCATCTATAATAGCTCTTTCAAAAGTTAAACCTTGACTTTTATGGATTGTAATTGCCCAAGCCAATCGCAATGGAATTTGAACAAAAGAACCTGTAATGTCTTCTTTTATTTCTTTTGTTTCATCATTAATGGAATAATTAATATTACTCCAAGTTTCTCTTTCTGTTACAATTTCATTTATTTCGTCAGGGCATTGAACAGTAACGCTTTCTTTTGAAATATCTGTTACAATTCCTATTTTTCCGTTGTAATACCTTTTATCTGGAGAAGAATCATTTTTAATAAACATTACTTGCGCTCCAATCTTTAATTCAAGTTTTTCTGAATTCGGATAAGCGTTTTCATTGAATTTCCCAGAAACTTCAGCCTCAAAAAAAGTACTTTTCGTTTTGAGTTTGTTTAGTTCAGAGTTGTTAATTAAATTGGCTCTATTATTATGAGTTGTTAATGTAATATAACCATCATCTTTAGTAGGAGAGAAGGTTGGCGCATAACGACTATTTAATATTTTTGCAGATTTTTCTGATAAATTATCATTTCTAATTTCATTTAAAATAGTAATGAAGTCTTCATTTTTCTGACGATAAATATGTTTTAATTCTATAGAAACAACGCTCGCTTCTTGATATGCTTTTGAACTAAAAAAGTAAACGGTATTGTAATGTTGTTGTAATAAACTCCACTCATTTGGTCTAACAACTGGCGCTAATTGTTGTAAATCTCCAATCATTAAAACTTGTGCGCCACCAAAAACTTTATTTCGGTTTTTATAACGACGCATTACCTGATCTATGCCATCTAATAAATCTGCTCTAACCATAGATATTTCATCAATAATGATTAAATCTAAAGATTTTATAATATCAATCTTCGTCTTGTTAAATTTACGTTGCGCATTAGATGTATTTGCAATTTGGTTTGGTAAAATAGGGCCAAATGGCATTTGAAAAAAGGAATGAATGGTGACTCCTTTTGCATTAATTGCTGCAACACCTGTTGGCGCCACAATAACCATTCTTTTTAAAGATTCTCTTTTAATTTGGTGTAAAAAAGTGGTTTTACCTGTACCTGCTTTTCCTGTGACAAAGATATTTCTATCTGTCTTGTCAATAAATTGTAAGGCAAGTTCTAATTCAGGGTTTTTTGGCATTGTAGCTTTTTATTACAAATTAATCAATCAAGTATTATTTTATTAAAAAATTATATTTTTAATGCTTTTTCAATTTCATATGACATTCTTTCTATAATATCGTTTTTATACCCCGTCTCATACATTTTTATAATTCCTTTTTGATCGATAACAATATTTGTAGGGTAACTCGGGATATCAAATTTATCTTTATAATATCGGCCTTCGGGTATGATATCATAATTAAATTTATTTTCTTTTAAAAAAGCAGCAATTTTATAGGCAGGATCTAATGCTATGGCTATAAAATTGACTTTTTGTTTGTTATATTTTTCTTTAAGTTTATTTAGTTGAGGAATCTCTTTCTTGCATGGTCCACATGTTGTAAACCAAAAATTTAATACAATAATTTCACCAAGCATTTCTTTGCTTAATATTTTGTTTCCTTTAATAGACTTTGCTCTAAACTTAGGAGCCTTTTCCTCAAGTTTTGATATTTTTGCTTCGTGAATTTTTTCTTTAGCATTGTTTTTAAGAGCTGTATATTCTTGTGATGAAATAATATTATAACCATTTAAAGAAAAAAACGAGGGCGCCATATTGTGGTATAATATTTTTTTAGCAACTACTTTATAATGACCTAATTTTTTATTGTAGTCCGAATACTCTAATAAAAAGCCGTCAATATTATATTTTTTACAATATTTTATTCCTAGCTTTTTTGTGAAGAAAATTTCTTTTGAAATTCCTTTGATGGAAACGGTGGCTTTATTACAGGTTAAACCAACGATGTTTTTTGTTTCATTTGTATTAATTTCCGCATTCTTTTTAGGTTCTCTAAAATTACTTTGTAAGGCAACTTTACCTCCATTTGAAGAAACAGTGCAGTAAAAGGCTTTTTCTCTTTTGTAATCTAAGTGAGCAAAACGATTAGTTTGAGCACTAGCGTAAAATTTCTTTTCAATTAATATACCTTTCTTATTAAATGTAACTGAGATATCCCTAACATACTCTTTAGATTTTCTTTCTTGTTTGGTAAGGTTTCTCTCGTAAATTACATCGTAAGATATTGTAACATCTGTTTTTAATTGATTTAATTCAGAATAAGTCCATTGAGCTTTTATAGGATTTATACTCGTTAAAATTAGTACAACCAATATAACTATTGGTTTAAGGGTGTCCTGTTTCATAGTATTTTTATAGCATTGAAAAATGATTTTTAAAGATAAAAAAAAACCAAGCTTTTGCTTGGTTTTTTTTTATCTATTTTATTGTTTAGAAAATTACATTTCTAATGCTTTTGTTGGGTTGTTATCCATCAATAATTCTACTGGATTTTCTAAAGCCTCTTTAACAGCTACTAGGAAACCAACAGATTCTCTTCCATCTACAATTCTATGGTCGTAAGATAAAGCAACATACATGATTGGCTGAATTACAACTTGGCCATTTACAGCCATTGGTCTGTTTACAATGTTGTGCATTCCTAAAATTCCACTTTGAGGAGGATTTAAAATAGGAGTAGATAACATAGAGCCAAATACACCACCGTTTGTAATTGTAAAAGTTCCACCAGTCATTTCATCAATTGTTATTTGACCATCTCTAGCTCTAATTGCTAAACGTTTTACTTCAGATTCTACACCTCTAAAAGATAAATCTTCAGCATTTCTAATGACAGGAACCATTAAACCTTTTGGCCCAGAAACTGCAATAGAAATATCTTGAAAATCATTCTTGATTTGGTAATCTCCATCAATCATAGAATTGACATCAGGATATAGTTTTAGAGCTCTAACAACCGCTAATGTAAAGAATGACATAAATCCTAAGCCAACTCCATGCTTTGTTTTAAAGTCTTCTTTAAAATCTTTACGTAAGTCAAAGATTGGCTGCATGTTTACTTCGTTAAAAGTAGTTAACATCGCTGTTTCGCTTTTTACAGCAACTAAACGTTCTGCAACTTTTCTACGTAGCATAGACATTTTCTTGCGAGAGGTTCCTCTAGAGCCATTTGCAGGTTGCGTTCCCATAGACGGTACTGCTTTTACAGCGTCATCTTTAGTAATTCTACCGTCTTTTCCAGTTCCTTTTATGTTAGAAGCATCCATTCCTTTTTCAGCTAATACTTTTTTAGCAGCAGGAGAAGCTGTTCCGGTTGCGTAAGTTGCCGCTTTTGGAGCCGCTTTAACTTCAACTTTCTTTTCTTCTTTTGGCGCTTCTGTTGGTAAAGCAGCACCATCTGGTTTTGCAGCACTTGTATCTATTAAACAAACAACTGCACCAACAGCAACTGCATCACCTTCTTCTGCTTTTAAAGTAACAATTCCAGCTTCTTCAGCAGGCAATTCTAATGTTGCCTTATCAGAATCTACTTCTGCAATAGCTTGATCTTTTTCTACATAATCTCCATCTTCAACTAACCACGTTGCAATTTCTACTTCTGTAATCGATTCTCCCGGAGAAGGAACTTTCATTTCTAAAATCATCAGTTCTTATTTTACTTTTTGCTGAATTTATTTACAGCTTTAAATTTAATATCTTTTTTTTTAATGCTTCCGGCGATAAAGAAAAGGATGTCGTTTCAATCCTTAACGAACTTTATTCATTGCTAAAAACACTGTCTATAACAGCTTTATGACGTTTTTTAAATCTTGTGCTAGAGCCAGCTGCTGGTACGGCGTAATATTTACGTGAACACACATTTAATCGCACTAATTCTAGACGTTCTAGCATAAAACTCCAAGCACCCATATTTCTAGGTTCTTCTTGCGCCCAAATGTATTCTGTAGCATTTGGATATCGATCTATTACTTTTTGAATCTTCTCTAAATGTAGAGGAAATAATTGCTCAATTCTTACCAAAGCAATATCATCTCTTTCTAAGTTTTCTCTTTCTTCTAGTAAATCGTAATAGAATTTACCCATACAGAAAACAAGTTTCTTTACATTTTTAGGGTCTAATGTATCGTCTATAACTTCCTGAAATTCTCCAGTTGCTAATTCCTCAATTGTATTCACCACTTTTGGATGACGTAATAAACTTTTAGGTGTAAAAACAATTAATGGTTTTCTATATTTACGTTTCATTTGTCTACGTAACAAATGATAAAAGTTTGCAGGTGTTGTACAATTGGCAACAGTCATATTGTCTACGGCGCATAATTGTAAATAGCGTTCTATTCTTGCAGATGAATGTTCAGAACCTTGTCCTTCGTAACCATGAGGTAGTAAGACTACAATTCCGTTTTGCATTTTCCATTTATCTTCTGCAGCAGCAATGTATTGGTCAAACATTATTTGAGCACCGTTAGAGAAATCTCCAAACTGTGCTTCCCAAATAGTTAAGGTGTCTGGGTTTGCCATGGCGTAACCGTAATCAAAACCAAGAACACCGTATTCAGACAACAACGAATTGTAAATCGTCATTTGTCCTTTGTTATTTGCGTTTGTGTTTAGTAAGTTAATTCTTTCTTCAGTAATTTCATCACGCAAAATGGCATGTCTGTGTGAAAAAGTTCCTCTTTCTACATCTTGTCCTGATATGCGAACATTATAGCCTTCCTCCATTAAAGATCCATAAGCAAGGTTTTCTGCCATTCCCCAATCTAGTTGATTGGTTTCGAAAGCCATTTTTTTCCTTCCATTTAAAATTCGTTCAGCTTTGCGAACAAATTTTACGTTTTCTGGAACGGTGGAAACCACTTTTGCAATATTTTTTAATTTCTCAACATCATATTTTGTGTCATCATCAAGTAGCATTGCATCTAATTTCTGACGACTGTAATTTTTCCAAGTAGATTGCATGAACTCTCTAACCTTAGATGTTTTTACTTTCTTGGCTTCATCAAATTCTTTTTCAAGCATTTGTTTGAACTCGTTCGTAATCTCATTTAAATATGATGTATCAATAGCCCCCTCTTTAATAAGTTGTTCAGCATAAATATCTTTTGGGTTCTGATGCTTAGAAATTGCCTTATATAATTTTGGTTGGGTAAAACGAGGCTCATCACCTTCATTATGACCGTACTTTCTGTATCCTAACAAATCGATAAATACATCTGATTTGAATCGCATTCTAAATTCTAATGCCATTTCCATTGCATGACAAACAGCTTCAGTATCATCTGCATTTACGTGCAAAACAGGAGATAAAGTAACTTTAGCCACATCTGTACAATACGTACTTGATCGTGCGTCTAGATAGTTAGTGGTAAAACCTATTTGGTTATTTATAACAATGTGAATTGATCCACCAGTCTTATAGCCATTTAATTTGGCCATTTGAACAATTTCATAAGCAATTCCTTGACCAGCAATTGCTGCATCACCATGAATAATTATTGGTAATATTTTACTAGCATCACCATTGTATTTTCTATCTATTTTTGCTCTTGTAATTCCTTCTGCTACAGATGCAACAGTTTCTAAGTGAGATGGATTTGGAACTAAGTTCATTTTAATCTCATTACCATCTCTGTAGGTTTTGCTTAATGTTAAACCTAAATGATACTTTACGTCCCCATCAATATTTTGATCCTCAAAATCTTTTCCTTCAAACTCACTAAATAGGTCTCTTACAGGTTTTTTAAAGATATTTACTAATGTGTTTAAGCGCCCTCTATGTGCCATTCCTAGTACACACTCTTTCACACCAAACTTCTCAGCAGCATCTCTTAATATTACACTAATACCTGGAATTAAAGCTTCACCTCCTTCTAGAGAAAAACGTTTTTGACCAACATATTTTGTTTGTAAAAAGCTTTCAAACGCAACAGCTTGATTTAACTTGCCTAAAATATATTTTTTCGCTTCACCTGCATATGTGGGATGATTATCATTTTTATTAATGCGGTCTTGCCACCACCTTAATTTTTCAGGATTACGCAAGTACATATATTCTACACCAATAGAATCGCAATAAATGCGTTGTAGTTTTGTGATTATTTTAGAAAGCGTCGTTTTACCTAAACCTATAATTTCACCTGCAGAAAATTCAATTTCTAAATCACTTTGTGATAAACCAAAGTTTTCGATATTTAAATTAGGTTGATATTGCCTTCTTTCTCTTACTGGATTTGTTTCTGTAAATAAGTGACCACGTGTTCTATATCCATTAATTAAATCTACAACCAAAAATTCTTTATGAACTTCCTCAGGGATTTCTAAAGAATCAACATCTTTTAAGGAGTAATTTTCATTTGCCAAATCATATCCTTGAAAAAAGGATCTCCAACTTGGTTCAACTGAATCTGGGTTTATTAAGTATTTGTCATATAAATCAGCTATAAAGCCTGTGTGTGCTGCGTTTAAAAACGAAAATTTATCCATGTTATTATTCCTGCTTTTTTTTTAAGCGATAAGGAGGAACAAAAATACAATTTTTGTCATAACTACTTATTTTTTTTAATGAAAATTAAGTAATAATTTTTTTTCATTTTATTTTGAAATTATTTTCGGAAACAAGAAAAAAATGTATATTTGCATCCGCTAATCGCAATTTGTGCGAGGCAAACTCCTTCTTAGCTCAGTTGGTTAGAGCATCTGACTGTTAATCAGAGGGTCCTAGGTTCGAGTCCTAGAGAGGGAGCAAAAGCACTTACGAAAGTAAGTGCTTTTTTTATACTTTATTTTTAAAGTTTATTTCGTGAAATTTTGTTTGTCAATAATTATTTACCATTAAATATTTAAATAACTATTTTTTTGAGACACTTTTTAGGAGTGTGAAATACATTTTTAAATATTATTTGCTAGAATCATAAAAAGATATATATTTGCACTCGCTAATCACAATTTTAGTGAAGCAAACTCCTTCTTAGCTCAGTTGGTTAGAGCATCTGACTGTTAATCAGAGGGTCCTAGGTTCGAGTCCTAGAGAGGGAGCTACTGACAATGGTAAGACGGTTACACTTTTATAGTGTAGCCGTTTTTTAGTACAAATTAGTTTGTATTATTTAATTCTAATTTATTTTCTCCTTAAATCGTCTTAATTAACTTTTAATCAGAAAACAAGATTTGCTTTTTTTTATAAAATTTGAAATACGAAACTTTATTTTTGTTGTTTTATTTCAGAATTAACATAAAAAAAACTCCAGAAATTAAATTCTAAAGTTTTTTATGATTTAAAAAAGAGTTTCTTACAACTTAAAAGCTTCTTTTATTTTATCTACGTAATCTAATTTTTCCCAAGTAAAAGTTTCTACTTCTTCAGAAACAGTCTCACCCATAGGATTTGTAAATGTAACTACTTTTAATTCAGAAGTTTTTCCCATATGGCCATAAGCAGCAGTTTCAGAATAAATAGGGCTTCTTAATTTTAATCGTTTTTCTATAAAATAAGGACGCATATCAAAAATAGATTCTACGATTTTACTAATCTCTCCATCGGTTAAATCGACCTTAGCTGTTCCGTAAGTTTCAATATTAATACTTGTTGGTTTTGCCACTCCAATTGCATAAGAAACTTGAACCAAAACTTCTTTACATATTCCTGCAGCAACTAGGTTTTTAGCAATATGTCTTGTTGCATATGCTCCAGATCTATCTACTTTTGAAGGGTCTTTTCCAGAAAAAGCTCCTCCACCATGAGCACCTTTACCACCATAAGTATCAACAATAATTTTTCTTCCTGTTAAGCCAGTGTCTCCATGAGGACCTCCAATTACAAAAACACCTGTTGGATTTATATGATACTTAATATTACTTGTAAATAAATTTTGAATGTGAATTGGTAATTTAGCAATAACTCTAGGTATTAAAATTTCCTTAATATCTTTTTTAATTTTTGTTAACATTACTTCATCAGACTTGTCAAAATCATCATGCTGAGTGCTAATTACAATCGCATCAATTTTTTGGGGTACATTATCGTCAGAATATTCAATAGTCACTTGGCTTTTAGCATCAGGTCTTAAATAATTAATCTCATCATTCTCTCTTCTTAAAGCAGCTAGTTCAATCAATAACCTGTGAGACAGTTCTAAAGCCAAAGGCATGTAGTTTTCAGTTTCATCTGTGGCGTATCCAAACATCATTCCTTGATCCCCTGCACCTTGATCTTCTGGTTTTTCTCTATCAACTCCTTGGTTAATGTCAGGAGACTGTTCATGAATTGCTGATAAAACCCCACAAGAATTTCCATCAAACATATATTCACTTTTTGTGTATCCGATTTTATTAATTACATCTCTAGCAATTTTTTGAACATCTAAATAAGTTTTAGATTTTACTTCTCCTGCTAAAAACACTTGACCAGTTGTAACTAGGGTTTCGCAAGCAACTTTACTTGTTTTATCGAAAGCTAAAAAATTATCAATTAAAGCATCAGAAATTTGATCTGCAACTTTGTCTGGGTGTCCTTCAGAAACACTTTCTGAGGTAAATAAATATGACATATAAATTTTCTTTTAATATTAAAAATTGAGACCTAAATGTAAACATCGAGGAACTTTTAAACTTGTTGATCCTGTATAAGGAGCATAAAGAAAAATCAAAATAGATTGCGTTGGTAGCTAAAAGTAGTAGGAAATTACTGCTTTAGCATTTTTTGTTTCGGCTGATAAATCAGCGTCAGAGGTTGCAATCAGTTCAAATTTTTCCTCTAAAATTCTTTGCAAATCTACATTATAAATCTAAATAATATAACTTTTAGTAATAATATTTTATTATGGTATCATCAATAAAATAAAGTTCGCTATTTGTAATTTAAGTAATAAATATAAAAGATGTGGTTTTAATGCGATATTACTATTTCTTGAAAAAAATATTTATTTTTACTTGGATATTAAGTTTTTATGAACATATATTTGCACTCAGAAAGTTCAATAACTTATTGAAATGTTATCAAGAAAGGTGGAGGGATTAGACCCGCTGAAGCCTTAGCAACCCTTTTCGTGAGGAAAAGAAGGTGCTAAATTCTACTTAATTCCGGATTCATTTATCGGGAATTGGATAGATAACCAAAAACAATTACACTTCGTGTATTTGTAAAATTCTTTATAACGTTTTTCTATTAAGTACATCAATTAAGTTGATGCATTAAACTTTTGTTTTAATCATTTATTAACTCAAAAAAAATAACAGAAAAATGGCTACACAAAATTTAGCAACAAGCGCATTACATGCAGGGCATGACGTAACACAAAACGGAGGTACAAGAGCAGTTCCTATTTATCAAACATCATCGTATGTTTTTAATGATTCAGAACATGCAGCAAACCTATTCTCATTAAAAGAATTAGGTTTTATTTATACGCGTTTAAACAACCCGACAAATCAAATATTGCAAGATCGTTTAGCTGCAATAGAAGGGGGAATAGGAGCTGTAGTTTTTGCTTCTGGAACAGCAGCAATTTCAACAGGTCTGTTAACGTTATTAAAAGCAGGAGATCATATCGTGGCTTCCAGCAGTTTATACGGTGGTACTTACAATTTATTAAGTGTTACTTTGCCAAGATTCGGAATTACAACTACGTTTGTAGATGCATCAGATCCTAATAATTTTTCAGCTGCAGTGAAGGAAAATACAAGGGCATTTTTTGTAGAATCTCTCGGGAACCCGAAATTAGATGTTTTAGATTTAGAGGCTATATCAGAGCATTCCAAGGAAGCAGGTGTTCCTTTTATTGTTGATAACACTGTTGCAACACCGGTTTTATTGAATCCGATAAAACATGGAGCAGATATTGTAATACATTCATTAACTAAATATATTGGAGGACAAGGAACTTCTTTAGGTGGTGCCATTGTTGATGCTGGAACTTTTAACTGGGCAAACGGAAAATTCCCTGAATTTACAGAGCCCTCTGCAGGTTACCATGGTTTACAATATCATGATGCGTTGGGTGCAGCAGCGTTTACATTTAAATTAATTTTAGAAGGATTAAGAGATTTTGGTGGTGCTTTGAGTCCAACCAATGCGTTTAACATTATTCAAGGTTTAGAGACTTTACCCGTAAGAATTAAAAAACATTCTGAAAATGCTCTAGCGTTAGCGACTTGGCTAGAAGCTCAAGAGGAAGTAGTTTGGGTAAATTATCCTGGTTTAAATAGTAGTAAATACAATGCTTTAGCAAAAAAATATTTACCTAAAGGACAAAGTGGATTGATAACTTTCGGAGTGAAGGGTGGTTTTGAAGCAGCAAAAGTAATTGCAAATACAACAAAAATATTTTCTTTATTAGCAAATATTGGTGATACAAAGTCATTAATCATTCATCCAGCAAGTACAACGCATCAGCAGTTAGATGAGCAAGAACAAGCAAGCGCAGGGGTGAGTCAAGATTTAATTAGATTATCTGTTGGTATTGAAGATTTAGAAGATTTAAAAGCAGATTTAAAAGTTGCTTTTTCAGAAATTTAATAAGTTGAAAACGGTCTAATTTGGTAGACTCGAGAGTTTTTTTATGTAAAACTCTTAGCATTATTCTACCATACCGATAAAAATAAAAGTTGAAAGATTTGTTAAGACACATCAAGATAAAAGATTTCACAACAGAAGCTAGTATTTTAATTCCTGAAATTAATTTGAGTTATCAAGTTTTTGGAAAAAAATTAGGTACAGCTCCTGTTGTTTTAATCAATCATGCTTTAACCGGAAATAGTAATGTTGCCGGTAAAGAAGGTTGGTGGCAAGATGTTGTTGGAGATAAAAAAGCGATAAATACTGAGGTTTATACTATTTTATCATTCAATATTCCTGGAAATGGTTTTGATGGTTTTTTAATCGATAATTACAAAGATTTTATTGCAAGAGACGTAGCAAGAATATTTTTAAAAGGTTTATCGGTATTAAAAATAGATAAAGTATTTGCTTTAATTGGAGGTTCTTTAGGTGGAGGAATTGCCTGGGAGATGGTCGTTTTAAATAATAAAATTACAAAACACTTTTTACCAATTGCAACCGACTGGAAATCGACAGATTGGTTAATTGCTAATTGTCAAATTCAAGAACAATTTTTGGTAAATTCGAGCAATCCAGTTCATGATGCTCGCATGCACGCTATGTTGTGTTATAGAACGCCAGAATCTTTTAAAGAGCGTTTTCATCGTTCTAAAAAAGATGATTCAGATATTTTTGATGTTGAAAGTTGGTTGTTGCATCACGGAAAATCTTTGCAAGAACGCTATCAATTATCGTCTTACAAATTAATGAACCAATTATTAAAAACGATTGATGTTACTGTTGGTGGTAGAAAGAATATTCAAAATTTAGATAAAATTGAAGCTAATATTCACATTATTGGTGTTGATTCTGATTTGTTTTTTACTGCAGAGGAAAATAGAGAAACCCATAAAAAGTTGGCCTTAACAAAAGATAATGTGACTTATTATGAAATAAATTCGGTTCATGGTCATGACGCTTTTTTGATGGAATATGATCAATTACAGAAAATTATCGAACCTATTTTTAATAAAGATTACAAAGAAAATAAGATGAAAGTTTTAAAGTTTGGAGGGAAATCTTTATCCAATGGAATAGGATTGGAAAATGCGATTGAAATTATTGCAGGCAAATATAAAGACGGTGAAGAAATTACAGTTGTTACATCTGCAAGAGGAGATGCAACAAACGAACTAGAAGCTATTTTAGAAAAAGCAGTATCAAAAAAGGACTATAGTTTAGCATTTGAAAAGTTTAAAGAATATCAATTAAAACCTGAGTGTGTAGTAGATTTTTCTGAGGAGATCTCTAAGTTAGAATCTATTTTTGAAGGTGTTTCTTTATTAGGTGATTATAGTAAAAAAATAAAAGACGAAGTTTTGGCTCAAGGTGAGTTGATGTCTATAAAAATAGTCGTAAGTTTATTAAAGAAAAGAAATATTACAGCAAATTCGGTAGATTCTCGATTTTTAATTATCACGGATGAAAATTTTGGAAATGCACAACCTATAACAGCTATTTCAAGAGAAAATGTAATTAATTTTTTTAAGAAAAGTAAAAATACTATTCATATCGTTTCTGGTTTTATTGCATCAAATAAAAAAGGAATAACAACTACTTTAGGTAGAAATGGTAGTAATTATACAGCTGCTTTATTAGCTAATTATTTAGATGCTGATGAGTTGCAGAATTACACGCATGTCAGTGGTATTTTTACTGCAAACCCAGATTTAGTTGCTGATGCTAAAAAGATTGAACAATTATCATTTTCAGAGGCGAATGAATTAGCCAATTTTGGAGCGACAATTTTACATGCAAAAACAATTATACCCTTATTAGAGAAAAATATAAATCTTCGAATTTTAAACACATTTAATAAAGAAGATAAAGGAACTTTAATAACAGCAGAGTCATCAACAAAAGGAATTAAATCTATTTCTACGATTGATAACGTTGCGTTATTAAATTTTGAGGGTAGAGGTTTGTTAGGTAAAGTTGGTATTGATGCTCGTATTTTTAAAACTTTAAGTGATCGAAATATTAGTATTAGTATTATATCTCAAGGTTCTTCAGAGAGAGGAATTGGATTAATTATTGATGCAGATAAAGCCCAAGAAGCAGTTGCTGCTCTTGAAAAAGAATTTGAAAATGATTTTTATTCACAAGATGTTAATCAGATTTCAATCGTAAATAATGTTTCTATTATTTCTATCATCGGTCAAGATTTGAGTGAGTTTCATCATCCATATAATGCACTGATTGAAAACCAAATTGTACCTGTTTTATTCAATAATACTGTTACTGGAAGAAATGTGAGTTTGGTGGTTAAAAAAGACCAATTGCACAAGGCTGTAAATGTAATTCATGGACAAGTTTTTGGAGTTACTAAAAAAATAAATATTGCCATTTTTGGTAAAGGATTAGTCGGCGGAGCTTTAATTGATCAAATAATTGAAAATACACCATCAGTTTTAAAAAGAAGAAAGCTTCAATTAAATGTTTTTGCTGTAGCAAATTCAAAAAAAGTATTACTAAATAAAGATGGAGTTTCTAGAGACTGGAAAACAAACCTTTTAGAAAATGGAGATGAGAATACTTCTGTTGATGATATTATTGCATTTGCAAAAGAGCATCATTTTGAAAATTTAATTGCTGTTGATAACACGGCAAGTGTCAATTTTGTATGTAATTACATCCCTTTTATAGAGGCAGGTTTCGATTTAGTTTCTTGTAATAAAATAGCAAATACTTTATCGTTTGATTTTTACAAAGAAGTAAGGTTAAAGTTAAAAGAATACAAAAAGCAATATCTTTATGAAACAAATGTGGGTGCAGGATTGCCTTTAATTGACACTATTCGTCTGTTGCATGAGTCTGGAGAAAATATCACTAAAATTAGAGGTGTTTTTTCAGGGAGTTTAAGTTATCTTTTTAATACTTTTTCTACTGAAAATGTTTCTTTTTCAAAAATATTACAAGAAGCTATTGATAAAGGTTTTACTGAACCAGACCCGAGAGAAGATTTAGGTGGAAATGATGTTGCTAGAAAGCTCTTAATTTTAGCAAGAGAGTTAGATTTAGAAAATGAATTGTCAGAAGTTGAAATCAAAAATTTAATTCCAGAAAATTTAAGAAATGTTTCGTCGGATGAATTTCTGAATAATTTAAGTTTATTAAATGACGAATATCAAACCTTAAAAGAGATTCAAAAACCAAATCACGTTTTGAGATATATTGGTGAGTTAGGTGGAGATTTATCAAAAAATAAAGGGAAATTAGAAGTTAAATTAGTTTCTACACCAGAAAGTACGCCATTAGGTTCTTTAAAAGGATCTGATGCAATATTTGAAATTTACACAGAATCCTATGGAGAGCAACCAATTGTAATTCAAGGAGCAGGAGCGGGGGCAAGTGTTACTGCAAGAGGAGTTTTTGGAGATATTTTAAGATTAGCAAAACATAACAACTAAACAATAAAGGTTATTAGTAATTGCACTCCGGTGTAAACTAATACCAAAATTTATGATATGAGTAAACACTTCGAAACTGAAGCAATTAGAAATCAAACGGAACGTTCTCAATTTTCTGAACATTCGACACCGTTATATTTAACATCGAGTTTTGTTTTTGATGATGCAGAAGAGATGCGTTTATCCTTTGCAGAGGAAAAAGAGCGTAATCTTTATAGTCGATTTACAAACCCAAATACAACAGAATTTGTAGATAAAATTGTTGCCATGGAAGGTGCAGAAGCTGGTTATGCTTTTGCAACCGGAATGGCGGCTATTTTTTCATCATTTGCAGCGTTGTTAAATGCTGGAGATCATATTGTTTCATGCAGATCAGTATTTGGCTCAACACATGGGATGTTTAGTAATTATTTACCAAAATGGAATATTGAGACTTCTTATTTTAAGGTGAATGAAGTAGATTTAATAGAGGGTTTAATCAAAGAAAATACAAAGATTCTTTATATTGAAACGCCAACAAACCCCGGTTTAGATATTTTAGATTTAGAATTGATTGGAAATATTGCAAAAAAACATAATCTTATTTTTATTGTTGATAATTGTTTTGCAACTCCCTATATACAGCAGCCAATAAAATTTGGTGCAGATTTAGTAATTCACTCGGCTACAAAATTAATTGACGGACAGGGTAGGGTTTTAGGTGGAGTTACTGTCGGTAACAAAAAATTATTAAGAGAAATCTATTTGTTTGCCAGAAATACAGGTCCAGCAATGTCTCCATTTAATGCATGGGTGTTGTCTAAAAGTTTAGAAACCTTATCTATAAGAGTAGAAAAACATTGTGAAAATGCTTTAAAGGTTGCAAATTTTTTAGAGGGAAATAAAAATGTAAAATTTGTAAAATACCCATTTTTAAAAACGCATCCACAATATGAAGTTGCTAAGACTCAGATGAAATTAGGTGGAAATATCGTTGCTTTCGAAATAAAAGGAGGACTTGAAGCAGGAGTCGCTTTTTTGGATAAAATTAAAATGTGTTCATTATCGGCAAATCTCGGAGATACCAGAACAATTGTATCTCACCCTTCATCTACAACCCATGGCCGATTGTCTATAGAGGATCGCTTAGAAGTTGGTATTACAGATGGTTTGGTTAGAATATCTGTTGGATTAGAGCATGCAGAAGATATTATCGCTGACATTCAGCAAGCTTTAGAGTGGTGATAAAATTAGTCAAAACATAATGCCATAATTATAGATTTTCTAGTTCTGTAATTTTTTTATTTTCATTAAAAAAGTTTATCGAACTGTTTTATAATAGTAATTTCATTAAAATGTGTAATTTAGTGCTATGCTTTCAAAGAAGACAAAATACGGTATTAAAGCACTTACATATTTAGCAAGGCAAGAGAATAAAGCTCCTGTTTCTATTGCGACAATATCTGAAAGTGAAAATATATCTTTAAAATTTTTAGAGAGTATTTTATTAACACTTCGTAAAAATGGTTTATTAGGATCAAAAAAAGGAAAAGGTGGTGGTTACTATCTAATAAAAGAACCTAATCAAATTCAAATGACTGTAGTGATGAGAATTTTAGAAGGTCCAATTTCGATGGTTCCTTGTGTGAGTTTAAACTTTTATGAAAAATGTGATGATTGTCCTAATGAGAATGCTTGCGCTGTTCATAAATTAATGGTTCAATTAAGAGATAGTTCCTTAAAAATTTTTAGAAATACTAGTTTGTCTGATTTGTGTAATTGCTAAAAATTTAACTAATAATCTTATTATTAATTTTCACAACTAAATCCTTGTAGTAGTTCAATATTCTTATTTTTTTACCTTATTTTTATTAATCTATTAAATCTATAGGGTTTATTTAATTTATACTTTTTTATTCTACTTATTTATTTTTAAATACATTATGTTTGCATACCCTACCATAGTAGTAGGATAATTGTTTGAATTAATTTTTTATGATTTTAGACCAAGTAATTTTCAATAAAAAAGTACAGAGTAAAGGATTTGAAAGTGATAAGAGTTCTGAGAGACCTTTGCGAAGTGTAATGAAAGCTTTAAGCTGGAGAGTTGTTGGGACAATAGATACTTTATTAGTTTCTTATTACGCAACAGGTAAATTTACACTAGCAGCATCCATTGCTACAGTAGATTTTTTAACAAAATTAGTTTTATATTTTTTTCATGAGAGAATATGGAACAGAATAAAATGGGGAAAGTAATGAGCTTAAACTTAGAACAAATAAACAAGGATTTACAACGTAAAAGTCCATTAGAGATTATCAATTGGGCTATTAGTCTTGCGAACAACCCAGTAATTACAACCAATTTTAGGCCTTACGAAGTGGCAATTTTAAGAGCGGTTACTGATGTTCAAAAAGATATTAAAGTAATCTGGTGCGATACGGGATACAACACTGTTCAAACATATAAACACGCAGAGGATATAATTAAAAAACTGAATTTAAATATTCATCTATACACACCGAAACAAACAGCTGCTCACAGAAATGTGGTTTTAGGAATTCCCTCTTTAGAAAATCCTGAACACGTACTTTTTACAGAACAAGTGAAGTTAGAACCATTTGCAAGAGCGATGAAAGAGCATCAACCAGATGTTTGGTTTACAAACTTAAGAAAAGGTCAGACCGCATTTAGAAATAGTATTGGAATAGTTTCTCAGAGCAAAGATGGAATTATAAAGGTAAGTCCATTTTATAACTGGACAGATGAAGAGTTAGATACTTATTTAATAGAAAGAAAATTACCAAATGAGTTTTCATATTTCGACCCAACAAAAGTAGAAAGTAACCGCGAATGTGGATTACATATCTAAAAGAATTATAATTAATTATGAGTCAAAAAATAGTACAAGTAGACGCTTTAGAAAGTGAAGCAATTTATATTTTTAGAGAAGTATTGGCACAATTTGAAAAGCCTGTGTTATTGTTTTCAGGAGGAAAAGACAGTATAACTCTAGTGCGTTTGGCACAGAAAGCATTTTATCCTGCAAAAATTCCTTTTCCATTAATGCATATTGATACTGGCCATAATTTTCCTGAAACGATTGAATTTAGAGATCGTTTAGCGGAAGATTTAGGTGTGGAGTTAATAGTAAGAAATGTACAAGACAATATTGATAGCGGCCGAGTAAAAGAAGAAACTGGTAGATATGCAAGTAGAAATATGCTGCAAACAGAAACTTTATTAGATGCTATTGAAGAGTTTGGTTTTGATGCTTGTATTGGGGGAGCTAGAAGAGATGAAGAAAAAGCGAGAGCTAAAGAAAGAATTTTCTCAGTAAGAGATGATTTTGGGCAATGGGATGAAAAAAACCAGCGTCCAGAAGTTTTTGATATGCTAAACGGGCGTATTGATTTAGGCCAAAATGTTCGCGTTTTTCCAATTTCTAATTGGACAGAGCTAGATGTTTGGTCATATATAGAAAAAGAAAATATAGAAATTCCTTCTATCTATTTTGCACACAAAAGAAAAATATTCGTGAGAGACGGTATGATTTGGTCTGCAGATGATTCAGTTGTTTTTAGAGATAAAGAAGAAGAAATACAAGAAAAAATGGTTCGTTTTAGAACTGTAGGAGACATGAGTTGTACAGCAGCAGTTTTATCTGATGCAGTAAATATTGCAAAAGTTGTAGAAGAAATTAGAGATTCTTCAATTTCAGAAAGAGGAGCAAGAATTGATGATAAGCGTTCTGAAGCTGCAATGGAAAAAAGAAAACAACAAGGGTATTTCTAAAATTAAATTATCAAAAAGAAACCAAAATGAAAGTTTTAAAAATAGCAACAGCAGGAAGTGTAGATGACGGAAAGAGTACCTTAATTGGTCGTATTTTATACGATACAAAATCATTGACTGACGATAAATTAGAAGCAATTGAAGAAAAAAGTAGACAGCGTGGTTTTGATTATTTAGATTTTTCTTTAGCAACTGATGGTTTGGTTGCAGAACGTGAACAAGGAATTACAATTGATGTAGCGCATATTTATTTTTCAACGCCATCAAAAAGTTTCATTATTGCAGATACTCCAGGTCATATTGAGTATACAAGAAACATGGTTACTGGTGCTTCAACTGCACAAGCTTCTATTGTATTAATTGATGCCAGAAACGGAGTTATAGAACAAACTTACAGACACTTTTTTATCAATAACTTATTAAGAATTAAAGATGTTGTAATTGCAATAAATAAAATGGATTTAGTTGAATTTTCTGAAGAAAAATACAATGCGATAAAAGGAGAGATTGAATACATAGCAAGTAAAAGTGAATATAAAGGTCAGAATTTAACATTTATCCCATTGTCAGCTTTACAGGGAGACAATGTTGTAAATAAATCTACAAATACTCCTTGGTATAAAGGCGATACATTAATGCATCATCTAGAGAAATTAGATGTAGAAGATATTAATGATGCTTCTCAAATTCGTTTTCCTGTTCAGACAGTTATCAGACCCAAAACCGAAGAATATCATGATTTTAGAGGTTATGCTGGTAAAATTTATGGAGGAGATTTATCTGTTGGAGATAAAATTGCTGTTTTACCTTCTCAAACAAAATCCAAAATTAAGAGTATTAATTTCTTCAACAACGAATTTAAAACGGCAAAAAGAGGAAGTTCTGTTACAGTTACTTTAGAAGATAATGTTAATGTGAGTAGAGGTGATATGTTGGTAAAACAGAATGAAGAGCCAAGAATTGCAAAAGAATTAAATGCAACTATTTGTTGGATGGATAAAGAACCTTTGCAAGTATCACAAAAATATTATATCAAGCATGGCATAAATGATGCGCAAGCAAAAATCACTCAATTATCAAGTATTATTAGAACTGATTTTTCTGGAATTGAAGAAAATCCATCAGAATTGGGTTTAAATCAAATTGGAGACATACAATTAAAATTAAGTAAACCTTTATTAGTCGATTCTTATAGCGACAATAAATCTAATGGATCTTTTATTTTAATCAATCCAAAAACAAACAACACAGTAGGAGTAGGTTTTATCAAATAAATCGAGCAACAAATCAATCATCAATATTAAACCATGCAAAGCTTTAGAACAGAAATAGAAAATCCAGTTGTGGAAAAAGATATTATTGAATTAGCAGATAAAATTGCTGCGTTCAATAATCTACAAATAGATGAAGAAAAATTTAGAAGTTTACGTTTAGCAAGAGGGGTTTATGGTCAGCGCCAAAAAGGCGTACAAATGATTCGTATTAAACTTCCTTATGGTAAAGTAATGAGTAATCAATTGCGAAGAATTTCTGAAGTTTCAGACGAGTATTCAAGAGGGAGGTTACATATTACTACACGTCAAGATATTCAAATTCATCATGTAGATTTAAAAAGAACTCCAGAATTATGGGCAAAATTAGAACGTGATGATGTTACTTTGAGAGAGGCTTGTGGTAATGTTGTAAGAAATGTTACCGCATCTGAAACTGCTGGGATAGATATTGATGAGCCTTTCGATGTTTCTCCTTATGCAGATGCATTGTATAAATTCTTTTTACGTAACCCAATTTGTCAAGAAATGGGACGTAAATTCAAAGTTTCTTTTTCTTCTTCAGACGAGGATACTGGTTTATCATATTTACATGATTTAGGATATATTGCTAAAATTAAAAACGGAGTTAGAGGTTTTAAAGTAATGGTTGCAGGAGGATTGGGTTCTCAGCCAAGGCATGCAGAAACCCTTTATGAGTTTTTACCTTCGGATAAAATTATTCCTTTAATGGAAGGCGTTTTAAGAGTTTTTGATCGTTTTGGAGAACGTAAAAGCAGAGCCAAAGCAAGAATGAAATTTTTATTAAAGGATATTGGTTTAGAATCTTTTAGAAGTTTAATTGAAAAAGAACAAAAAGCAATTGAATTTAAAAAGGTTGCCATTGATGCCGAATCTTACATAGCATCAAAACCAGTTAAAATTGAGGCTCCAGAAGTAAACATTAAAGACCAAGCAGCTTTTGATTTGTGGAAATCCACGAATTTAATTCCTCAAAAACAAAAAGGATACTATGCAATTGGGATTAAAGTTTTATTGGGTGATTTTTATACAGACAAAGCACGGTTGCTCGCAGATTTAGTTGAAACTTATGCAGCAGGTGAAATTCGATTGACATTGCGCCAAAATATAGTCATTCCTTTTGTTAAGAAAGACTTGTTACCACTTTTCTATTCAGAATTAAAGAAATTAGAATTTGTAGAAGTCGGTTATAATAAAGCTGTAGATATAACAGCTTGTCCCGGAACCGATACTTGTAATTTAGGAATCTCAAGTAGTACAGGAATTGCAAAAGAATTAGAAAAAGTGATTGCTGCAGAATATCCTCAGTATTTAAAAAACGATGATTTAGTTATAAAAATTAGTGGTTGTATGAATGCTTGCGGGCAACACAATATGGCAAATATTGGTTTTCAAGGCATGACCGTGAAAACTCCAGATAAATTAGTTGCACCAGCGTTGCAAGTTCTATTAGGTGGCGGTAATTTAGGAGACGGAAACGGAATTTTTGCAGATAAAGTAGTAAAAGTGCCTAGTAAAAGAGGTCCTGAAGCTTTAAGAAGAGTTTTCAATGATTTTGAAGAAAATGGAAATGGGCAAAAGTTTGTTGTCTATTATAAAGAAAAAGGCGGAAAATATTTTTACGATTTATTAAATGACTTGCAAGATGTATCTAATTTAACTCAAGAAGACTTTATTGATTGGGGAGAGGAAAAGAAATATTTAAAAGCAATAGGTATTGGAGAATGTGCGGGTGTTGTTATTGATTTAATTGCGACTTTATTTTTAGAAAGTGATGAAAAAATTGAAAATGCAAATGAAGCTTTTCAAAACGGTTTGTATTCAGGTGCAATTTATTATGCGTATCAATCTATTGTTAATTCAGCAAAAGCATCTTTACTAGCAGCAGAAAAGAAAACAAATACACATGCAACTATTATTTCTCAATTCGATGAGGAGTTTATTTCATCAGGAAAAATAAATATAGGTACTTCTTTCGATGCGTTGATTTATCAAATCAATAAATTTGAACCAACAGCAGAATTTGCTGAAAAATATATAAGCGATGCAGTTAGGTTTTTACAAAAAGTAAGAACTTATAGAGAAATAGAAACTTCGGTAAAATAGTGTTAAAGAATAAAAAATGAATTTTAAGACACCAAAGTTAACAGTGGTCGGCGCTGGACCTGGAGATGTAGATTTAATAACAGTAAAAGCTATTAAAGTTTTAAGAACAGCTGATGTAGTTTTGTATGATGCTCTGGTAAATGAAGAGTTGCTAGATTATATAAACCCAGATGCAGAACAAATTTTTGTAGGAAAAAGAAGAGGATGCTATAAGTATCAGCAAGAACAAATTAATGAATTGATTGTAATTCGTGCAAAATCTAATGGTCATGTTGTTCGTTTAAAAGGTGGGGACCCATTTATTTTTGGCAGAGGTGCAGAGGAAATGGAATATGCTGCAGGTTTTGGTTTAGAGGTTGCTATTGTTCCAGGAATTTCGTCATCTTTAGCAGTAGCAGCTTATCAAAATATACCATTAACAAAACGTGGAAGTGCAGAGAGTTTTTGGGTAATTACAGGAACTACAAAAGAGCATAAAATATCTGATGATATTCAGTTGGCTGCAAAGTCAAATGCAACTGTAGTTATTTTGATGGGTATGAGTAAATTACCTCAAATTGTTAAACTGTTTCAAGCTGAAGGTAAAAATAATTTACCGGTGGCAATTATTCAAAGAGGAACTACTGCTAGAGAAAAATTAGGCATTGGAATTGTAGATACTATAGAAAATATTGTTGCTGAAAAGGAATTGAAAAACCCTGCGATTATTGTGTTCGGAGAAGTTGTAAAGCATCGTCAAACAATTTTAGATATAAAGCAGCAATATGCAAATGTGTTAAGCTGATAATTTTATGGAAAGAAATAATTTATATCCTATTTTTTTAAAAGCAAAAAACCTACAAGTATTAATTGTTGGAGGTGGTTTTGTAGCAGAAGAAAAATTAACGTTTTTATTAAAATCCAGTCCAGACGCAAATGTAACAATGGTTTCGCCTTTTTTTAGAAAAGGTACAAAAGCCTTGGCTAAAAATGGAAATGTAAAACTGATCAATAAAAAGTACAAAAAATGGTACTTAAAAGGAAAACATATTGTTGTAGCAACAACAGATATTCCTAAAGTAAATGAAACCGTTTATAAGCATTGCAGAAAACGAAGTATTTTGGTTAATGTGGCAGACAATCCTCCATTTTGTGATTTTTATATGGGAGGTATTGTAACCAAAGGAAATGTAAAAGTGGCTATTTCTACCAATGGAAAATCGCCAACAACTGCTAAAAGATTACGTCAATTTTTTGAGCATGTTATTCCTGAAAATGTAGATGATTTGGTAAAGAATTTAAATGAGTTTAGAAAAACAATAAAGGGAGATTTCGAACAAAAAGTGGAAACGTTAAACGAATTCACCAAAGGATTAATAGAGAAAAAATAATCGTAAGATGATTACAACTGATATACTAATTATAGGAGCAGGACCAACAGGTTTATTTACTGTTTTTGAAGCAGGATTATTAAAATTAAAATGTCACTTAATTGATGCTTTACCGCAACCTGGAGGACAATGTTCTGAGATTTATCCAAAGAAACCAATTTATGATATTCCGGCATATCCAGAAATTTTAGCAGGAGATTTGACACATAAATTAATTGAGCAAACAAAGCAATTTAAACCTGGTTTTACTTTAGGGGAAAGAGCTGAAATAATTGATAAGCAGGAAGATGGAACTTTTATAGTTACAACTAATAAAGGAACAAAACATCATGCTAAAATTGTTGCAATTGCTGGAGGTTTAGGTTCTTTTGAGCCAAGAAAACCATTAATTCCAAATATTGCAGATTTTGAAGATAAAGGTGTTGAATATATTATTAAAGAGCCCGAATTTTACAGAGATAAAAGAGTCGTAATTTCTGGAGGAGGAGATTCGGCTTTAGATTGGGCTATTTTCTTATCTGATGTTGCTTCAGAAGTAACATTAATTCACAGAAGAAACGAATTTAGAGGAGCTTTAGATTCAGTTGAAAAAGTACAAGAATTAAAGGATTTAGGTAAAATTAGATTGATTACTCCTGCCGAGGTAAAAGCAATTATTGGTACTGATAAAGTAATAGGTGTTGCCGTAGAGAAAAAAGGTGAAGATGCTTTTGTTGTTGATACAGATCACTTTATTCCTTTATTTGGGTTATCGCCTAAATTAGGTCCAATTGCCAATTGGGGACTAGAAATTGAGAAAAATGCCATTAAGGTAAATAACGCTTTAGATTATCAAACAAACATTCCAGGAATATATGCAATTGGTGATGTTAATACGTATCCAGGAAAATTAAAATTAATTCTTTGCGGTTTTCATGAAGCTACTTTAATGTGTCAAAGTGCTTACAAAAGAATTTTTCCAGATAAAAAATATGTAATGAAATATACGACAGTTGGTGGTGTAGAAGGTTTTGATGGAACAAAAAAGGAATCTCCAAAAGCAGTTGTAAAAGCAATTAATTAGCAAGTTTTTTACTAGGTTTACGTAACTTGGCAAAGAATATGAATAATAAATAAGACAATAGATGCAAGACATCAACATAAAAATAACAGATAGAAACGGGGTAACTCATGAAATTGTAGCGCCTACAGATATGGCAATGAACCTTATGGAAGTAGTTCGTTCATACGAATTAGCAGAAGAGGGTACTATCGGGATTTGTGGAGGAATGGCAATGTGTGCTTCTTGTCAGTGCTATGTAAAATCAGATAATGAATTACCAGAAATGTCAGATGATGAAGATGCTATGTTAGCAGAAGCCTTTAATGTCGAAGATAATAGTAGGTTGGGTTGTCAAATACAAATGACACAAGAAATGGATGGATTAGAAGTGGAATTAGCGCCAGAATCCTAAGAGTTAAAATGAAAGAAACAGGACAAATAGTAGCGTTTAAAAACTACAGTATGTGTTTAAGAGATACTGTTGGGGATTTTACCAAACAATTAATTAATAATTTGTTTGATGTAACTCACTTGTCTGATAATGGTATAGGAAATAGAGCTCAGTTTTTAAATATTTTAGAAAGATTATCCGTTGAAAACGGAGAAGATTTATGGAGTAGTTTTGAAATTTATTTTAGTACTATTAGACAAAAATTAGATTTAGATGCCGTTGCCGCAGTGAAAAACGATCCTGCTGCTAAAAGTTTAAAGGAAATTTATTTAGCGTATCCTGGTTTTTATGCAATTGCTGTACATCGTTTAAGTCATCAATTGTTAAAATTAGAAGTTCCTGTTTTACCAAGAATGATGAGTGAATTTGCACATAGTGTTACAGGTGCAGACATTCATCCGGGTGCAGAAATAGGAAATTCATTTTTTATAGATCACGCTACAGGGATTGTGATTGGAGAAACTACTCAAATCAAAGATAATGTGCAGATTTTTCAAGGAGTAACTTTAGGAGGAATTCAAGTAAAAAAGAGTTTAGCATCAATAAAAAGACACCCAACAATACAAAGTGGCGTTGTAATTTATGCAAATGCAACTATTTTAGGAGGTGATGTAGTTATAGGGATGGATTCGATTATTGGTGCCAATGTTTGCATTACAGAATCGATTCCAAAAAAATCGATTGTAACAGTTCAATCAGAAAATAATATTTTTCAAAAAAGAAATTAGAAATATGAAAACTAAAAGTATCATAGATTTTGTAGGAAATACTCCTTTGGTAGAAGTTCAAAACATTTTGCAAAAAAAAGGAGTTAATTTATTGCTAAAGTTAGAAGGTAATAATCCTGGAGGAAGTGTAAAAGATAGAGCTGCTTACAATATGATTTCTGAAGCTATTAAAAGAAAAAATATTAGAAAAGGGGATACTTTAGTGGAAGCAACAAGCGGGAACACAGGCATTGCTTTGGCTTTAATGGCGAAAGTCTTAGGGGTGAACATGGTTTTGGTTTTGCCGGAAAATTCTACAGAAGAAAGAATAAAAACGATGCGTTCATATGGGGCAGAAGTTATTTTAACTCCTAAAGAGTTAGGAATGGAAGGTTCTCGAGATTATGCATTGAAATTAAAATATAAAAAAGGATATTTTAGATTAAATCAATTTGATAATACCGATAATTCTAAAGCACATTATAAAACTACAGGTCCTGAAATATGGAGAGATACCGAAGGAGAAATCACCCATTTTGTTGCTGCAATGGGAACTACAGGAACCATTATGGGAGTTTCAGATTATTTAAAAGAGCAAAATAAAGATATTACTATTATTGGTGTGCAGCCAAATGGTGAATCTAAAATAGCTGGTATTAGGAAATGGGAAGGAGATTACATTCCGGCTATATTTAATAGAAAAAAGATAGATGAGGTTATGGAAGTTAGTGAAATAGAAGCCAAAGTAATGACTCAGCGATTGGCTGAAGAAGAGGGTATTTTTGCAGGTATGAGTAGTGGAGGTATATTAGCAAGTGCATTGAAGGTCGCAGAAAAGATAGACAAAGGAGTTATAGTTGCAATCGTTTGTGATAGAGGAGATAGATATTTATCGTCTACACTATTTAATAAAGAATAGATTTTACAAATACAGTCTACAAATAAAAATATATTTCTTTTCTTTGTAGCATAGTTCATAAACTTATTGATACCGTTATCACGAAAGGTAGAGGGATTAGACCCGGTGAAGCCTTGGCAACCCATTTCGTTAAGAAATAGAAGGTGCTACATTCTACAGATTATATCTGACAGATAACAGCGAAAATTTTACTTTTCCTGATGACATATTGATAAAAACATCATAAAATGTCAAACATATACAAAGCTTTACAGGAACGAATCTTGATTTTAGATGGTGCTATGGGTACTATGCTGCAAGCGTATAAATTTACGGAAGAAGATTTTAGAGGAGAACGTTTTAAAAATTACCCAACACCCTTACAAGGAAATAACGACTTGCTGTCAATTACCCAGCCAGAAGCAATTAAAACAATTCATGGTAAGTATTTTGAAGTAGGTGCAGATATTATAGAAACCAATACTTTTTCTGGAACTACAATTGCTATGGCAGATTATCAAATGGAAGATTTGGTGTATGAACTAAATTACCAATCTGCAAAAATCGCAAAAGAAGTGGCAGTTGAGTTTACAGAAAGAGAACCTCATAAACCTCGTTTTGTTGCAGGATCTATAGGTCCAACTAACAGAACAGCAAGTATGTCTCCAGATGTAAATGACCCAGGTTATAGAGCAGTAACTTTCGATGAATTAAGAATTGCGTACAAACAACAAGTAGAAGCTTTAGTTGATGGTGGAGTTGATTTATTATTGGTAGAAACAGTGTTTGATACCTTAAATGCAAAAGCAGCTTTATTTGCTATTGAAGAAGTAAAGGACGAAAGAAATATAGACATCCCTATTATGCTTTCTGGAACAATTACTGATGCTTCAGGAAGAACATTGTCTGGGCAAACAGCAGAAGCATTTTTAATTTCTGTTTCACATATTCCTTTATTAACTGTTGGATTTAATTGTGCTTTAGGTGCTAATTTATTACAACCACATTTAGAAGCAATTGCAAATAAAACTCATTTTGGGATTTCTGCACATCCAAATGCAGGATTGCCAAATGCTTTTGGAGAATATGATGAAACTCCTGAAGAAATGGGTGAACAAATTGAAGAATATTTGAAGAAAGATTTAATTAATATCATAGGTGGTTGTTGTGGAACAAGTCCTGAGCATATTAGAGTAATTGCAAATATCGCTGAAAAATACAAACCAAGAAGTCATTCTGAAATAATATCAGAATCTCTTTAGAAGAAGTTGAAGATGAAGATAAAACAAACTAAATATATGAAATTGTCTGGTTTAGAACCTTTAATTCTAAATGAAAACAGCAATTTTATAAATGTTGGCGAACGTACAAATGTTGCAGGTTCACGTAAGTTTTTGCGATTAATTAAAGAAGAAAAGTTTGATGAAGCTCTAGATATTGCAAGACATCAAGTAGATGGTGGAGCTCAAATTGTCGATATTAATATGGATGATGGTCTTTTGGATGGTAAAGAGGCAATGGTTCGTTTTTTAAATTTAATAGCAGCCGAACCTGATATTTGTAGAGTTCCAATGATGATTGATAGCTCTAAATGGGAAATCATTGAAGCTGGTTTACAAGTGGTACAAGGTAAATGTGTTGTAAACTCAATTTCTTTAAAAGAAGGTGAAGCAAAGTTTATAAAAGAAGCTCAATTAATAAAAAGATATGGAGCTGCGGTAATTGTCATGGCTTTTGATGAGGTTGGTCAAGCAGATAATTATCAAAGAAGAATAGAAATAGCAAAACGCTCTTATGACGTTTTAGTAAATAAAGTTGGCTTTCCATCTGAAGATATTATTTTTGATTTAAATATATTCCCTGTTGCAACAGGAATGGAAGAACATAGAAAAAATGCCATCGATTTTATTGAAGCAACACGTTGGGTTAGAGAAAATTTAGAAAACGTTTCTGTAAGTGGAGGTGTAAGTAATGTTTCTTTTTCTTTTAGAGGAAATAATGGAGTTCGTGAAGCAATGCATTCAGTTTTCTTGTACTATGCGATTCAGGCTGGCATGAATATGGGAATTGTGAATCCTGCTTTGTTGGAGGTTTATGATGATATTCCAAAAGATTTATTGGAACACGTAGAAGATGTAATTCTTGATAGAAGAGAAGATGCAACTGAACGTTTATTAGATTTTGCTGAAAGTGTAAAAGGTTCTAAAAAAGAAAAAGGAGTAGATTTATCTTGGAGAGAAAACGCTTTACAAGATAGAATTACACATGCTTTAGTAAAAGGTATTGATGCTTTTATTATAGAGGATGTAGAAACTGCAAGGCAACAAGCTGCAGCTCCAATTCAAGTTATTGAAGGTAATTTAATGATTGGAATGAATGTAGTAGGAGATTTATTTGGAGCGGGGAAAATGTTTTTACCACAGGTCGTAAAATCAGCACGTGTAATGAAAAAAGCCGTAGCTTATTTAAATCCATTTATTGAAGCAGAAAAAGGAGAGGAACAAAAAGCACTCGGAAAAATATTAATGGCAACTGTAAAAGGTGATGTGCATGATATTGGTAAAAATATTGTGAGTGTCGTTTTAGGTTGTAATAACTACGAAATTATAGATTTAGGAGTGATGGTTCCTCCAGAAAAAATCATTGAAGCTGCTATAAGAGAAAATGTAGATGCTATTGGTTTAAGTGGATTGATTACACCTTCTTTAGATGAAATGGTCTATTTGGCCAAAGAAATGGAGCGTCAAAATTTTGATTTACCTTTATTAATAGGTGGCGCAACAACTTCTAAAGCGCATACAGCTGTTAAGATTGATACGCAATATAAAAATGCAGTAGTTCATGTTAATGATGCATCAAGAGCGGTAACTGTTGTTGGAGATTTATTAAACAAGAAAACGAATAATGAATACGTTGCAAAATTGAAGAAAGATTATGACGAGTTCAGAACCAAGTTTTTAAAACGTGGTAAAGAAAAATCATACATTTCTATTGATGAAGCTCGTAAACGTAAATATAAAATAGATTGGAATACTTCCGATATTATAAAACCTAAAGAGTTAGGAATTCAAAAGTTAGAGCAATTAAGTCTTAAAGAATTAGTCCCTTTTATTGATTGGAGTCCATTTTTTAGAAGTTGGGATTTACATGGAAAATTCCCTGCAATCTTAACAGATGAAGTAGTGGGGGAACAAGCTTCTATTATGTATGAAGAAGCATTAGCAATGATTGAAGAAGTTATTGCCAAACAATTATTAAAACCAAAAGCAATTTTTGGTTTGTTTGAGGCAAATTCAATTAATGAAGATGATATTTCTATCCAGAAAAAAGGAAAAGAAGTTGTAGTTTTTAGAACTTTACGCCAACAATTAAAAAAGAGAGAAGGAATTCCTAATCACGCCTTAGCAGATTTTATCGCTCCGAAAGAAAGTAATAAAACAGATTATATGGGTGCATTCTGTGTAGGTATTTTTGGAGCACAAGAATTAGCGGATAGTTATAAAAAACAAGAAGATGATTATAACTCAATTATGGCCCAAGCCATTGCAGATCGTTTCGCAGAAGCTTTTGCAGAATACTTACATAAACAAGTTAGGGTAAAACATTGGGGTTACGCTTTGGGAGAGTCCTTGTCTAATGATGATTTAATTAAAGAAAGTTACAAAGGAATTCGCCCAGCACCCGGTTATCCCGCTTGTCCAGATCATTTAGAAAAAGAAACAATTTGGCAGTTGTTAGATGTTGAAAAACAAATAGGAGTTCAATTAACAGAAAGCTTAGCAATGTGGCCAGCAGCTGCTGTCTCTGGATATTATTTTGCAAACAAAGAAGCCAAATATTTTGGTTTAGGTAAAATTACGGATGATCAAGTGACAGATTATTCAAAAAGAAAAGGAATTACAAAGCAAAAAGCAAGAAAGTGGTTACATCCTGTGATTGCAGAAGAATAAGATATGGTTTTTGTAGAATTACATTAAGGAGGTTATATTATTTCTCATGGTTATAATAAAAATATATAGTTAAAAGAGCGATCGAAAAGAGGTTCCAAAGAATTAAAAAGATGAAAGTTATAGATCATATTAAAAAAGCCAACGGTAAAACATTATTTTCTTTTGAAGTAATACCGCCTAAAAAAGGAAACAATATTCAGGATTTATATAGGAATATAGATCCGTTAATGGAGTTTAATCCACCCTTTATTGATGTAACTACTTCAAGAGAGGAGTATGTTTATTTAGATAAAGGAAATGGTCTTTTAGACAAAAAAATTACAAGAATGCGTCCCGGAACAGTGGGTATTTGTGCTTCCATTATGCATAAATATAAAGTTGATACAATTCCGCATTTATTATGTGGTGGTTTTACCAAAGAAGAAACAGAATATGTTCTGGTAGATTGTCATTATTTAGGCATAGATAACGTAATGGCTTTGCGTGGAGATTCTATGAAAGATGAACCTTATTTTAAACCATTTAAGGGAGGAAATGCTTTTGCTAAAGAATTAGTAGATCAAATTTCGAATTTAAATAAAGGTCAATATTTACATAATAATGTAAGTGCCGAACATCATTCAGATTTTTGTATTGGTGTTTCAGGATATCCAGAAAAACATATGGAAGCGCCCTCATTAGTTTCAGATTTAAGACGTTTAAAAGAAAAAGTGGATGCTGGTGCAGATTATGTAGTTACTCAAATGTTTTTTGATAATAAGAAATACTTTGATTTTGTAAAGGCAGCTAAAGAAATAGGAATTAATGTTCCAATAATACCCGGTATTAAGCCCATTGCTGTTAAGAGGCATTTGCAAATATTACCTCAGGTATTTAAAATAGATTTGCCACAAGATTTAATAGATGCGGTAGAGGGATGTAAAGACAATAAAGCTGTAAGGCAAGTTGGTATTGAATTTGCGATACAGCAATCTAAAGAGTTGAAAGATTCAGGGGTTCCTGTTTTACACTATTATTCAATGGGTAAAAGTGATAACATACAAACAATAGCTTCTGGTTTATTTTAAGGTGGAGGTTTTCGAAAAACTATTTGGTTTGTAAAAAAGATAGGATGAAACAATAATTCATTTAACAAGAATATTTGTTTCATTTTTTCTCTGAATTTATTATTTTGCAAGTATAAGTAGTATTGATAGATAAATAGGAAAAAGTAATTTTTTTGAAAACGATGCGTAAATAAAATCACTACTTTTGTTTTTCAAAACTGACATAACGATTTAAAAAAAAATAAAAAATGGCATTAGAAATTACAGACGCAAATTTTGAAGAATTAGTATTAAAATCAGACAAACCGGTATTAGTAGATTTTTGGGCAGCTTGGTGTGGACCTTGTAGAATGGTAGGACCAATTGTTGATGAAATTCATACAGAATATGAGGGTAAAGCTGTTGTTGGTAAAGTAGATGTTGACGCTAACCAAGAATTTGCCGCGAAATACGGAGTTCGTAATATACCAACTGTTTTAATCTTTAAAAATGGTGAAATTGTAGATAAACAAGTAGGTGTTGCGCCGAAAAATGTTTACACTGGTAAAATTGATGCCGCTATATAACTAATATTTATATTTTAAATAAGATAAAGGTTTGGCTAACGTCAAACCTTTTTTTATTTTTAGTAATTAGTAAT